>LNFM01001096.1_pt1 | contig 138332 bp, 138 predicted proteins | sample 596031 | NCBI WGS metagenome assembly LNFM01 (sample SAMN04254537, study PRJNA301005) | activated carbon metagenome | isolation source: dual media filters at the Ann Arbor, Michigan drinking water treatment plant | place: USA: Ann Arbor
AGCCGCTGGTCTCGCCGATCTCCAGCGTGAACGAGGTGGACACCACGATCTCGCTGGGCGTGGCGATGTTGGCGAACTGCGGCTGCATCTCCGAACGCTGGTACTCCAGCTCCAGCGGGTAGATGCCCAGCCAGGCCTTGCGGTACTCGTCGATGATGACTTCGACGAGGCGCAGGATCACGCGCAGTTCGGTGGCCGAGAAGTCGCGGCCTTCGATGCGCGTGTGGAACTTGCCCACGCCCCCGAAGAGGGCGTCGATGACGGCGAACACCAGGCTGGGGTCGCAGACGATCAGGCCCGCGCCGCGCAGCGGCCGCACCGCCACCACGTTGAAGTTGGTGGGCACCACGATCTCGCGCAGGAAGGCGCTGTATTTCTGCACCTTGATGCCGCCGATGGAGACTTCCGGGCTCTTGCGGATCAGGTTGAACAGGCCGACGCGGATGTTGCGCGCGAACCGTTCATTGATGACCTCCATCGTCGGCATGCGGCCGCGGACGATGCGTTCCTGGTTCCCCAGGTCGTAGTCGCGGACGCCGCCCGCGACCTGTTCCTCCTGCTCGAGCTTCTGGCTCTCGCCGGTGATGCCCTGCAGGAGGGCGTCGACCTCGTCCTGCGAAAGGATCTGCTGGTTCATCTGGACTGCGTCCCGTGGTCGCTGGCGGACTTACTGGACGATGAAGTTCGAGAAGTGCACCGCCCGGATGGGCAACTCGGGCTCGGCGGACTTCTTCTTCTTTTTCTTCTTGGGCGGCTCCTCGTCCTCGGCCGCCTCGGGCTCGGGCTCCTCCACCTCGACGCCCAGGCCACGGGACGCGGCGCGCTTGATCTCCTCGGCCAGCTTGACCTTGCCTTCGCGCTCCAGCAGCTGGGCCGAGGTCTTGTGCGACAGCACCATCAGGATGTTGTTGCGGATGGCCGGCGTGAACACCTTGATCTGGTCGGCCAGCTTGGGGTCGTCGACCTCCAGCGTGATGCCGATCTGCGCGTAGCGCTCCGCCTCGCGGTCGGCGAGGTTCACGGTGAACGGCTCCAGCGGCGCGTAGTTGGGCACGGCCTTGGGGTCGTGCGCCTTGGCCTGGGCCTTGGCGGACGCCTTGGGCTTGCCGCCCTCGCCCTCGGCCGCCTCCTCGTCGGCGGCGGCCTTCTTCTTCATCATGAAGAAGGCGGCGCCGCCTCCGCCCAGCACCAGCACCAGCACGGCGGCGATGATGATGATCAGCTTTTTCTTGCCCTTCGGCGGGGGGGCGTCGGTGGCTGCCGCGGCGGCGTTGGACATGCACTCTCCTGGACCTGTGGTTCACGCCGGCGCCAATGCGGCGCTCGGCGAACCTTGCAAGCCATTATTCGAAAGAGGGGGTGTCCGGCACGGCGAGAAAAGACAGGGCTTTGGCAGCCCTTTCGTCGACCCGCGCAGGCGGGGACCAGGGCTGCGCCGTGCGAGGGCCGAGCCCCTCGCAGCGTCCTGGCGTCTTCAGGCGTAGAGGTCGAGTGCGCCGCGCTGCACCCGGGCGCGCGGGAGGGCGGCTTCGATCGCCGGCATGGCGTCGCCGCCACCGCTGCGCGAGCCGCGGCGCTCGCCGTCGCTGCCGTTGCCGCCACCGTTGCCCGGCTGGCCCTGGGGCTCGCGGGGCTGCTGGAAGACGCCGCCGCCGGTCAGCGTCAGACCGTTGTCGCGCAAGGCGGAGGCCAGCGTCGGAATGGCCTGCTCCAGCACCTGGCGCGTGGCGGCGTGTTCCACGGCCATGTTGACCTGGGCGCGCTGGCCGTCGACCTCGATCTGCACGGTGATCGGCCCGAGTTCGGCCGGATGCAGGTGCAGGCGGGCTTCGGGGATGCCGTTGCGCACCAGGGTGCTGACCTGCGCGCCCAGCGACGGCACGAACTCCGGGCTGTCCAGGGCGGCGAACAGCCTGGCCTCGAAGGGCAGAGGGGCCTCGCCGGCCTTGGCGGCAGTCTGCGCGCCCTGGGAGGCTGCTGCGCCAGCGGTCGCCAGGCCGGCCGGCAAGGCGTCGCCGCCGATCGCCGACCTCTCACTGCCGCGGGCGTCGACAGCGCCGACGCGCAGGTCGGCCTGCGTGGCGTCCTGCAGCGCACGGGTGGGCGCCAGCGCGGCCGCTTCCGGGGCCGGCGGCAGGACCCTTGACGGTCCGCCAGCGATGTCTCCGTGGAGCGGCCGGGGCGTTGCCGCGGTCATGGCATCGGCCTTGTCGGCCCGGGTCGTCACACCGCGAGCGGTGCGCCGCGCTTCGATGCGGGTGGTGTCCAGGTCGCCGGGCAGCGGCAGGGGGCCGGCGGCCGCCGGGCTGCGAGGGTCCGGCGCCGCCTTGTCGCCGGAGGAAGGCAGCGAACGGCGGTCCGGCGACGAAACCTGGGTCACTGCTGCGGCTGCCAGCACCTCATCGGAGGTGCCCACCTTTGCATTGTCACCCGAGGAGGGCAGCGCAGAGTGCTTCGGGGGCCGTGCCTCGCCGGCCGCTGCGACGGCCAGCGCGTCACGGGCGATGGCCCGGGCGTCTGCAGGCGCGGCAGCGTCGGGCGCCGAGCCGGTGAGCGCATGGCCCGCCAGGGCCGCGGCGGTGCCGTCGGTCCCGTCGGTGGCCGTCGGAGCGGTGTCGGCCGCCCTCGTCTCCGGCGAGCCCCACCAAGGCAGCCAGGGCGCCACCTGGGGGGGCGCCGCCTCACTGGCGGCAGCCGCCGACGGCGCAGGCTTCGCGTCGTCGGTACCGGGCTCGGACGCTGGCTTGCGGTCGGCAGGGTCGGTGCCTTCGGCGCCGGCCGCGGCGTCGTCGCGCGTTCCGGCGGCTTCGGCCAATGCGCCGGCAAAGCTCGTGGCGCCGTCGTCGCCTTCACGGGCGCGCGACGGGCCGCCGGCGGCGCGGGACGGTGCGCCGAGCGCTGCGGCCGCACCCTGCGGTGCGAGCATCATGGTGCCGGGCAGCGCCATCTCAATGGCTCGCGGGCAGCGCCATCGCGGGCGTGGAATGCCAGGCGGCGATGGCCGCGGCTTCGTCGGTGTGGCGCTGGTCGCGGGCGGCCTCGTGGCGATCGTGTTCGGCCACACGGCGCGACATCAGCTTGCGCACCGAGGCGACGCGCGTCTCACGCTCCAGCAGCAGCGCGCGCGCCTTCTGCGCCTGCACGTCGGCAGCCTCGGCCTGCAGGTGCAGCTGCGTCAACGCCTGCTCCAACCGCGTCATGAAGCTCTGGTAGCTCTGCACCACCTCGATGGCGGCGGCCTGCCGGAACTGCAGCGTCCAGCGCTGCTGGTACTCGTCGCGGTAGGTGGTGAGCTGGTCGCGTTGCGACAGCAGCCGGCGCGAGTTCTCCAGGCAGAGGTACAGGTTCGCCGTGGCCTCGTCGCGTTCGGCGATGGCGCGGTCGAGCACGGTCTGGAGGCCTTGCAGCGTGTTCGGTGCAGTCATGGTTCTTTCCGTTGCTTTCAGGAGGCGTTGCTCAATGCCACCAGCTGGTGGCGGCTGTCGAGGAGGGTGGCGCGCTCGTGCATGTCCTGCTGGAGCAGCGCGTCGGTCTGGTCGTGCAGGCGCACGGCGGTGTCGAGTTCGGCGTCGTGGCCGGGGGCGTAGGCGCCCAGCTGGATGAGGTCGCGCGCCTTGTTGTACTTGGCCAGCAGGTGGCGCAGGCGGCGTGCCGCAGCGATGTGTTCGGGCGGCGCGACGGCGTTCATCACGCGCGAGATCGAGCGCTCGACGTCGATGGCCGGGAAGTGTCCCGACTCGGCCAGTTCGCGCGACAGCACGATGTGGCCGTCCAGGATGCCCCGCGCGGCGTCGGCGATCGGGTCCTGCGGGTCGTCGCCTTCGCTCAGCACGGTGTAGAAGGCGGTGATCGAGCCCACGCCGTTCAGGCCGTTGCCGCTGCGTTCCACCAGCTGCGGCAGCTTGGCGAAGCAGCTCGGCGGGTAGCCCTTGGTGGCCGGCGGCTCGCCGATGGCCAGCGCGATCTCGCGCTGCGCCATCGCGTAGCGCGTCAGCGAATCCATCAGCAGCAGCACGTGCTGTCCGCGGTCCCGGAAATGCTCGGCGATGGCGGCGGCGTAATTGGCGCCCTGCATGCGCACCAGCGCCGGCGCGTCGGCCGGCGCGGCGACGACGACCGAGCGCGCACGGCCCTCGTGGCCGAGGATGTCCTCGATGAATTCCTTCACCTCGCGGCCGCGTTCACCGATCAGCCCGACGACGATGACGTCGGCCGCCGTGTAGCGCGCCATCATGCCCAGCAGCACCGACTTGCCCACGCCGGTGCCGGCGAACAGGCCCAGCCGCTGGCCGCGGCCCACGGTGAGCAGCGCATTGATCGCGCGCACGCCGGTGTCCAGCGGCTTGCGCACGGGGTCGCGGTCCATGGCGTTGATGGGGCGGCGCACCATGGGTTCGGTGTGCGTGTTCTCCAGCGCGCCGGCGCGGTCGATCGGCACGCCGTGCGCGTCGATGACGCGGCCGAGCAGGCCGTCGCCCATCGGCAGGTGCAGGCTGCGGTCTTCGCGTCGGCGCCAGGGGTGCTGCTGCTCGCCGAAGCGCGGCGCCACCACCGGGGCCGGGCGCGGCACGACACGTGCGCCGCTGGCCAGGCCGTGCACGTCGGCGGTGGGCATCAGGAAGGCGCGGTCGCCGTTGAAGCCCACGACCTCGGCCAGCACCGGCGGGTGCCCGGCGGCCACCACTTCGCAGATGGAGCCCACGGGCACACGGACGCCGGCGGCTTCCAGCACCAGGCCGGTCACGCGGACCAGCGTGCCGGTGGACTCGAAGGGCTGTTCGATGGCGGCGAACTCCTGCAGGTCGTGCAGGTAGCGCTGCCAGCGCTGCGTGCGCGCGTCGAGCACGGGAGGCGTGTTCATGCCTCGCCTCCGGGGGCGTCGCCGTCCCAGGGCCGGGCCGCGCCGAGGCTGGCCGTGGCCTGCGCCCAGCGCGTGGCCACGCGGGCGTCGATGCTGCCGACGTCGGACTCCACCACCACGCTGCCGCGCGTCAGGGCCGGGTTGGCCACGACGCGGGCGCCACGCGCCTCCAGCGCGTCGGCGGCACCTTCCTGCACCAGCGGCAGGTCCTCGGGATGCACCTGCAGCGTGATCTGGCGCGCGCTGAAGAGCACCGCCTGCACGGCCTGCGAGGCGACGCTGGCCACGACCTCGGGTCGTGTCTCCAGTTCGGTGCGCAACACCTGCCGCGCCAGTTCCAGCGCCACGCGGCTGACCGTGGCGGCGATCTCGGGCTCCAGCGCCGTCATCGTGGCGTCGAGGTTCTTCACGAAGGCACCCACCTGCGTCGAGGTCTGGGCCGCAAAGCTCTGCTTGAAGCTGTCCAGCGCCACCAGGCCATCGCGGTAGCCGTTCTGGTAGCCCTCCTGCGAGCCGGCCTGGCGCGCGGCGGCCACGCGGGCCAGCCACTCGGCCTCGCTCGGGGCGGGCGGCGGCGGGGGCGCGGCCGGCTCGGCTGCGGCCGAACCCGAATGCAGGCTGCCCGGCTTCCAGGCCTCGAAACTGCCCATCTCCTCGCGCGGGATGAAGCGCGTGTAGGCGTTGCCGGCCTTGCTGCCCGGCGGCGGCGGCACGTTGCGCGTGGCGCCGGGCTTAGACCGCCGCCTCCCAGCACGATCTGGCCTTCGTCGGCCAGACGGCGGACGATCTTCAGCATTTCCTTCTGCTCGGCTTCCACTTCCGACAGGCGCACCGGCCCGCGCGATTCGAGGTCTTCGCGCAGCGTCTCGGCGGCACGGCTGGACATGTTGCCGAACACCTTCTCGCGGATGGTGGGCGAGGCACCCTTGAGCGCCAGCACCAGCGATTCGCTCTGCACTTCCTTCAGCAGCGCCTGGAAGCCCTTGTCGTCCAGCTTCTCCAGGTCGTCGAAGGTGAACATGTTGTCCATGATCTTCTGCGCCAGCTCGCCGTCGGCTTCGCGCACGAAGTCCAGCACCGAGGTCTCGACGCTGCTGCCCATCATGTTGAGCATCTCGGCGGCCGTCTTGGCGCCCCCCAGGTTGCTCTTCTTCAGGCGATCGCCGCCGGCCAGCACCTTGCTCATCACTTCGTTGAGGTCCTTCAGCGCCACCGGCTGGATGCCGTCCAGCGTGGCGATGCGCAGCATCACCTCGTTGCGCTGGCGTTCTGTGAAGAGTTTCAGCACGTCGGCGGCCTGGTCGAACTCCAGGTGCACCAGGATCGCGGCGGCGATCTGCGGGTGTTCGTTGCGCAGCAGCTCGGCCACCGAGCTGGCGTCCATCCACTTCAGGCTTTCGATGCCGGTCGTGTCGCTGCCCTGCAGGATGCGGTCGATCAGCAGGTTGGCCTTGTCGTCGCCGAGTGCCTTGCGCAGCACGCTCTTGACGTATTCGTCGGTGTCGCTCACCAGCATGTGCTCGTTCTCGGCCTGCACGGCGAAGCGGTCGATGACCTTCTCGACGCGGTCCTTGGTCACGCTCTTGAGCTTGGCGATGGTCTCGCCCATGCGCTGCACTTCCTTGGGCGACAGGTGCTTCAACACCTCGGAGGCCTCCTCCTCGCCCAGGGACATCAGCAGGATGGCGGCGTCTTCCACACCGGCGTCGTCTTCTTTGGCCATGTCTCTCGTCTCGCGCTCAGGCGGCTTCGCCGCTCACCCAGCCGCGCAGCACGGTGGCCACGGCTGCGGGGTTGTTGCGGGCCAGCTCGCGCACGGCCTCGAGCTTGTCGTTCGTGGCCGGGGCGGGCAGGGCGGCCTTGGCGGTGTCGCCTGCCAAGGCCGGCAGCACGTCGTCGCCGGCGACCACCTCGTTGACCTGGCCCCCCTTTTCGTTCTCGGTCGGCGTCACCGGCGTGAAAGCGGGCTTCAGCGCCGGGCGGATCACGCCGAACACGACGGCCAGACCCACCAGGGCCAGCGCCAGCGGCGCGGCGGCGGCGCGCGCCAGATCCTGCACCCACGGCTCCTTCCAGAACGGCACCGGCTCCGCCGGCGGCGGGGTCTGCACCAGGAAGGGCGCGTTGACCACGCGCACCGAGTCGCCGCGCTCCTTGTTGAAGCCGATGCCCTGCTGTACCAGCGAGGTGAGCTTTTCGATCTCGGCGTCGGGCAGCGCGAGGGTCGTCGACTTGCCCTTCGCGTCCACCGTGGTGCGGTGGTTCACCACCACCGCGGCGTGCAGGCGCCGCACCACGCCCGAGGCGTTGCGCGTCACGCTGACCTTCTTGTCGACCTCGTAGCGGGTCTCGTTCTCGCGCCGTGCGTTCGCGCCCGTGCCCCCCAGGCCACCGCGCAGGGCCTGGGCGTTGCCGTTGATGGGCGCCGACGCAGCGGCCTGCGGCTGGTTGCTGGCCGCGCCCGGCACGCCGGCCGGCGGCGTGGCCGTCGCGCCGGTGGACTCCTCGGTGCGCACGGCGCGCACGCTGGCCGGCTGGTCACCCTGGTTGGGCTTGAACTCCTCGGCCGTCGACTCGGTCTGCGAGAAGTCGATCTCGGCGGTGACGGTGGCGCGCAGGTTGTCGCGGCCCACCACCGGTTCGAGCAGCTGGATCACGCGCTTCAGGTGGGTCGCCTCCACGTCGCGCAGGTACTGCACCTGCTGCGCGTCCAGGCCCTGCGGCATGTTCTGTTCGCCCTGGCTGGAGAGCAGGGCGCCCGTGCCGTCGAGCACGCTCACGGCCTTGGCCGAGAGCTCCGGCACGCTGGACGACACCAGGTGCACGATGCCGGCGATCTGCGCCGGGTCCAGGGTGCGGCCGGGGTGCAGGTTCAGCACCACGGAGGCCGAGGGCTTCTGCTGTTCGCGGAAGAAGCCGTTCTGCTGGGGCAGTGCGAGGTGCACACGGGCGGCCTGCACCGAAGCCAGCGACTGGATGGTGCGCGTCAGCTCGCCCTCGAGGGCGCGCTTCTGGTTCAGGTGTTCCTGCCCCTGGGTCTGGCCGAACGGCGCCTTGTCGAGCAGTTCATAGCCGTTGATCGAGCCCTTGGGCAGACCGGCGGCGCTGAGCTTCAGCCGCAGGTCGTAGACCTGGGAGGCCGGCACGAGGATGGTGCCGCTGCCGTCGGCGAAGCGGTAGGGCACGTTCATCTGCGCCAGCTTCTCGATGATGGGGCCGCCGTCGCGTTCCGACAGGTTGGCGAAAAGCACCTTGTAGTCGCCGCCGCGGCTGCCCATCGCCAGCACCGTCAGCAGAGCCAGCACGGCCGCCAGGCCTACGCCGGCCATCCACTTGGCTCGTCCGGGCAGCGCCGCCAGCCGGCCACCCAGGGTGGTGGGCGCGGCATTGAGCGGTGTGACCGGCGTCAGGGTGTTCGGTGCAGCGGTGGCGATGGCGTTGTCCATGGGTCCCGGAAGAGGCAGGTGCGTCTCGACGGCGCAGGAGCTGTCAGGCTCCGTGCGTGAATCCCATTGTTCGGTTGCCAGGCCCGCGGCGGTGGTGCGATCAGGACGGGCTTTGTCAGGCTGTTTCGTTCTTGCGCGCCCAGGGCGGCAGCTACAGTCTGGGCATCAACTGACGGGCCGACCCATGGCCCCGCGCAGCGATCCGAAAGGCCCTCGTCATGGACCTGAAGCTCAAGCCGTTCGACTTCGACCAGGCCGTCGCCCGCGCCGGCCTGCGGCGCGATGGCACGCCGCTGCCGCGCACCGAGAAGACCGAGGGCGGCAGCTTCCAGACGGCGATGACCCAGGCGCTGAGCCAGGTCAGCCAGCAGCAGATGGAGGCCCAGCGCCTTCAGCGCGAACTGAGCCTGGACAACCCCACGGTGAGCCTCGAAGAAACGATGCTGGCCATGCAGAAGTCGCAGATCGGCTTCCAGGCCACACTGCAGGTGCGCAACCGCCTGGTGCAGGCCTACACCGACGTCATGAACATGCAGGTCTGAGCGACCTGGCGGGCCGGCAGGTTCCGCCGCGCAGCCTCAGCAGGCCGGGATACGAGGGTCCGTGCCACCGGGCGAGCACAGCCGGGCGCGGCCCAGCGAGCCCACTTCCACACGCAACACGTGGCCGCGCGTCGATCGCAGCTCGGCGGCGCCCTGTCCGGTACCGTCGGGCGCGAAGCTGGCGGTGGTTCCGTGCACCAGCAGCACGCCGCGGTGGTCGGCGTCCGTCACGGCATGGGAGCGGCAGACCTGGGTCACGCGGCAGTCGCAGTCGGGTGCGCTCGACTGCGCCCAGCACCAGGTGGGGCCGGTGGCGAACGTCACGTGCAGGGCGGTGCCTCTCTTTGCCGCGGCGAAGCGTGTTTCCTGCAGCTCGCTGACCAGGGCCTCGCCGGCGACCCGCAATCGCTGCCGGGCCAGGTTCTCGCCGAACCAGGGCACGGCCAGGGTGGCGGTGGTCACCAGGATGGCGATGACCACGGCCAGCTCGACGAGCGTCAGCCCGCTGCACGACCTGCGGCGGTGGCTCAGCGGTTCCAGCATGCGGGTACGGGGCCGATGCTGGCCCGGCCGTCGTCGATGCGCAGCACGATCTGCAGGCACGCACCGTCGCGCGCCTGAGGGCCGTCGGCGCGTGCGTGCGCCTCGGCGCGATAGGCGTGCGGCAGCACGTCCTGCAGCACGATGTCGTAGAGACCGCCATCGCTTCGTGGCGAAGCGGCAGCACCCAGAGCGCGGCGGTCGGCGGCGTAGATGCCGTGGTGGGCGCGGTAGCGCTCCTGGGCCAGCTGCAGGCGCGTCAAGGCCGCGACGGCGTCGCCCCGGCGGGCGTGGGCCAGCCAGTCCAGGCCTTGCGGCACCACGAGGGTGAGCAGCACGGCCGAGACCGCCAGCACGGCCGCGACTTCGATCAGTGTGAAGCCGGCCGCGACGATGCGGCGGCGGGCAGGCGTGACCACTGCAGCCTCAGGACAGTGACAGCAGGCGGTGGCGCTTCTGCGTCTGGTTGACGTAGCGCTGCAGCAGGCGTTCGGCCGGCGTGCCCAGCTGCTGCCACTGGCAGCCCAGGCGGTGACTGCCTTCGGGCAGCTGCATCGAACTGACGTGCTGGATCTGCATCCCGGTGACGAACGTGGACTCGCTGTCCAGCTGTACGTCGACGCCGTGCAGCGTCACGCCCGGCCTCAGCTCGGGCACGTCGGGTGGCAACAGCAGGGCGCAGCCGCCGACGCTGATGTCCAGCACGCGCAGCGACACCGTCATGTCGGGCATCGAAGGATGGCGCAAGGTCACCGAGGGCGCATTGCGGCCGCCGGGGCGGACGCGGAAACTCTGGCGGCGCTGGAAGCGGTACAGGTCGCGCGGCATCGACGACTGCAAGGCCATGCTCTGTGCGCTGCGCACCAGCAGGAAGTCTTCCAGGTCGAACTGCAGCTTCACGCTCTCGAGGTAGCACACCGCGGCGGCCTCGTTGGTGTCGACCAGGGCCTGCATCTGCGGCAGCGCACCGTCGGCGCTCCAGCTCAGGCGACCCTGCGCGGCATCGATGGCCCACAGCGTGCAGGTCACGGCCGTGCCGTGAGAGGTGGCCAGGACGACCGGCGCGCTGGCGTCGCGCACCTGGCGCAGCAGCGAATTGAGTTCGACCGGATTGGAAACACGGAACGGCGCCCAGGGGTCCAGTCCTCCGGCGTCGGAAAGGTGAGCAGGCTGGGTGTCGTGGAACATGGTGCCTCCGTCGGAGACTTGGCGCGGGTGGTCCGGGTCGGGGTCGGCTCAATGCAGGCGGTGGGGCTTGCCGGCGAGCGTGGTTTCCAGCTCTTGCAGCCAGGGCTCGGCCAGGTGGCGGATCTCGGCGTCGTTCACCAGGATGCGCTGCATGATCCGGCTCTTCACCTTCGACGCGTCGCCGTCCAGCGGCGTCTTGCGCGCGGCCTGCTTGAGCTGGCTGATGAGCAGCACGCAGGCGCCCTCCAGCTTCACCACCTCGTCCCAGTTGCCGACGCGGGCGGCCGCCAACATGTCGGCGCTGGCCTGCTCGATCGCTTCGTAGAAGCTCATCAGGTCGTTGTTCATCGGCGTGTTCGTCCGGGTCGCTGGAGAGGGTTGGCGAAGAGGCACCTGCGCGCGGTCGCTGCGGTGCCTCCGCGCGCTGCACGAACGTCCTCGCGCTGGAGGCGGCGGGTACGCTTCATGCCGCACGCTGCACCTGCGGTGCGATCTGGTTCCAGGCGTCCTGCACCGGCTTGAGCAGGCGCACGCACTCGTCGAGCGCGGCCTCGTCGTTGTGCAGGTTGGCCCGGGTCAGGCGCAGCTCGATGTACGCGTAGAGGTTGTCGAGGTCGCTGGCGATGGCGCCGCCCTGGGCCAGGTTGAGGCTGGCGCGCAGGCCTTCGCCCAGGATGCGCACGGCCTGACCGATGGCGCGGGACTTGGTCTCCACGTCCTTGGCCTGCATGGCACCGCGTGCGCGGTGGATGGCGCCCAGAAGGCCATCGAACAGCATCGAGATGAGCTGATGGCCCGAGGTGTCACTGGCCGCTGCACCTTGCACACCGATGTCGGTGTACATGCCGGACATGCGCTGTTGGCGCGAATTGGTGGGGATCGTCGAGTAGTGCATGCGGGTGCTTTCCGAAGTCGACCGGCTCGATCAGCCGTCCTGCAAGGGTTATCGACGGCTCGGCGCGCCGCTTGAGGGCCAGCAAACGAGCAGTTGCACAGGTGATTCGGGGCTTCGGGCACGAGCGACCTCGTGGGGCCGAGATGGGGCTGCCACGGGGCGGTGCCGGGTGGCCGCATCGACGCCAAGACTCGATGGGTGCCGCGCACGCAGGCGCGGCAGGCGCTGCGCCAGGCGCCTGCACGGATGCCGGACGGGACAGGTGCGGCGGCGCGCGGCGGCCGCCCGGTGCGCTTTGCAGAGGACGGCGCCGGGCGCCCGGAGGCTCCGGCAGGTGCGGTCAGGCGCCTATTTGTTCCACTGCTGGATCTGCTGCGCGACGTAGTTCTGCAGCGAGCTGAGCTTGGCGATGTTGGTGTCCAGGCGCGAGTACTGTTCGGTCAGGCGCTTCTCCACCATGGCCAGGCGGTCTTCCAGACGCGACTGCTTGTCCTGGTTGCGTTCGACGCGGTCGCGCAGCGCTTCCTGGCGCGTGGACAGCAGGCCGTCGGTGCCCAGGCGCTGGTCGCCGAAGGAAGCGAAGAGGGCGCCGAAGCCGTCGACGGCGCTGCCGTCCTCGTCGCGCGTGAAGAAGGTCTTGAGCTCGTCGAGCTTGCCCAGCGCGCTGTCGAGCTTGGTGTCGTCGATCTTCAAGGTGCCGTCACGCTGCGGCGCCAGACCGATGTCGCTCAGGCGCGAGAAGGCCGTGGCTGCACCGCTGGTCGAGCCCACCAGCTGGCGCAGCTGGTTGGCCAGGCCGACGGCCGAGCTGTCGCCCTGCAGGACACCGGCCGTGCCGGCGTCGGCGTTGACGCTGGTCTGCTCGCGCACCATCTTGATGAGGTCGTTGTACGCGGTGGCGAAGGCCTTGACCTGGTCCTTCATCGCCGTCGTGTCCCGGTTGACGGTCACGTCGACGCCGGCGGTGGTCACCTGGGTCAGCTTGAGGGTCATGCCGTCCATCACGTCCGTCAGCGTGTTGGTGGCGCTGCTCACCGGCACGTTGTTGATGGTGGCGTTGGCGTTCATGCCGGCCTGCGGGCGCGACATCTGCACCAGGCTGTTGGCGGGGTCGTAGGCCAGGTGCGACAGGCCGGCGGCGTTCTCGTTGTCCCCGTCGGGATCATTGACGCTGATGCGAAAGGCGTTGGCCTCGCCCGTCAGCATCGAGCGGATGGACAGGCGCGAGCCGCTGGCATCCGTGACGATGGACGCCGAGACGCCGGCTCCGGCGCCGTTGATGGCGTCCCGTACGTCCTCGAGCGAATCACCCCCGACGGGGATGGTGATGGTGATCGGCGTGGTGTCGGCCTTGGGCGTGAAGCTCGTCTGTCCGGCGCCCCAGGTGCCCATCTCGATGGTCAGGGTGCCGGGGCCGACGTCGTCGGTGGGCTGGGCCCAGGTCGTGGCCGTGACCAGCGTCTGCGCCGCGGCCAGATTGGCGACGTTGACGGTGTAGCTGCCGGGCGGCGCCGAGCCGTCGGACGTGGCGGTGACGGCTGCGGTGTTGGAACTGGCCACGGAAGTGCGCGACCAGGTCTGCGCGTCCGACAGCGTCTTGGCGGCGTCGCGCAAGGTCGTCATCGCGCTCTGCAGCTTGCCGTAGGCCGAGAGCTGGCTCTCGACCTTCCTGGTGTTGGTCTGCAAGGCCGTGATGGGCTGACGCTCGAGCGCCATCAGCTGCGTCACGATGCTCTTGACGTCCAGGCCGCTGCCGATGCCGGCGGAAGACAAGGTGGCCATGTCGAATCCTTCTGTTGCTGCCGGACTTATCGGCGCGTCCTTGCGCGACTTGAGCGCGAACGCGGGCGATCACCGGCAGCAAGCCGCCACCGGGTGACCGCCCCGGTGCCGATCAGGACTGGAGCAGGCGCAGCACGTTCTGCGGCAGGGCGTTGGCCTGGGCGACCATCGCGTTGCCGGCCTGCTGCAGGATCTGCGCACGCGACAGGTTCGAGGTCTCCACGGCGAAGTCGGCGTCCATGATGCGGGCGCGCGCGGCAGTCAGGTTCTCGGCCGAGACCTGGAGGTTCATCACCACCGTCTCGAAACGGTTCTGTGCCGCACCGTACAGCGCGCGCGAGGTGGTCACCTCGTCGATGGCCAGGTCGATGGCATCGATCGCGGCCGTGGCGCCCGTGGCGTCGGCACCGCTGATGTCCAGCGTGCCGGCGGCCACCGCGTCACGCACCACCGTCGTCAGGTCGGTGCCCGCGATGTCGATGGTGTCGTTGGCCGTGGTGCCCGGGCCGATCTGGAAGGTGAACGTCGTCGTGGTGCCGTCGAACAGCGTCGTGCCGTTGAACTGCGTACCGTCCACCAGCCGCGCCACCTCGGACTGCAGCTCGGCGAATTCCGTCTGCAGGTTGCCGCGGTCGCCGCTGTTGTTGGTGCCGTTGGCCGACTGCACCGCCAGTTCGCGCATGCGCTGCAGGGCGTCGCCGATCTTGCCGATGGCGCCCTCCGCCGTCTGCGACAGCGAGATGGCGTCGTTGGCGTTGCGGATCGCCACGTTCATGCCGCGCACCTGGGCGTTCATGCGCTCGGCGATGGCCAGGCCGGCCGCGTCGTCCTTGGCACTGTTGACCCGCAATCCCGACGACAGGCGCTGCATCGAGGTCTGCAGGGAAGTCTGCGAGCTCGACAGATTGCGCTGGGCGTTCAGCGAACTGAGGTTCGTGTTGATCGTCTGAGGCATTCCATTCACTCCTTCATGAACCGCTAACCCCGGCCATCGCCGGCTGCTTCGACGGGCAGGGTGCTCATCGCATCCCACCCGTCTCACGACCCGGCGCTCTTTACCGGCGTTGGCCTGGCAGTCCCTTGCGGGTCGACCTGGGCTGTTCGTCAGCGCTCCGGACTACAGAGGTACGGCAGTACAGCTGTTATCGGCGATTCTGGGAGTGGCTCGCCCCGGTCGGTCGGCCGATAAGCGGCCGCAAAACGGGACAGATCGGATCCGTCGACGCGCCCTTGGCGCAGCGGCCGAAGGGGCGCCCCCGGCGCGCAACGTCGGGCACGGACATGAAAAAGCCGCCACGGCCCGAAGGCGGTGGCGGCTCGAAGGAGGGTGAAGGCCAGGCGGCGGCGCGGTGGGCGCGCCAGTCCTCCCGGTCGATCAGGGACGTGCCTCGATCAACGCAGCAGCTGCAGCACCTGGGACGGCTGCTGGTTGGCCTGCGCCACCATGGCCGTGCCTGCCTGCTGCAGGATCTGGGCGCGCGACAGTGCCGCGGTTTCCACCGCGAAGTCGGCGTCCACGATGCGGGCCCGCGATGCCGTGAGGTTCTCGGAGCTGACCATCAGGTTGCTGATGACGCTCTCGAACCGGTTCTGCACCGCACCGAAGTCGGCACGGGCGGTGGTCACGGCGTCGATGGCGTCGTCGAGGGCGTCGATGGCGGCGGTGGCGCCGGTGGCGTCGGCGCCGGAGATGTCCAGCGCGGCCACCGGCGTGTTGACGTCGGTGGCCAGGTCGGTCATGTCGACGTCGATGGTGTCGGTCGCGTCGGTGCCGGCACCCACCTGGAAGGTGAAGGTCGTCGCCGCATTCAACAGGTTCTGGTCGTTGAACTTGGTGCCGTCGATGAGGCGGGTCACTTCAGCCTGCAGCTGCGCGAATTCAGTCTGCAGGTTGTCGCGGTCGCCCTCGTTGTTGGTGCCGTTGGCCGACTGGACGGCCAGCTCACGCATGCGCTGCAGCGCGTCGCCGACCTTGGCGGTGGCGCCTTCCGCCGTCTGTGCCAGCGAGATGCCGTCGTTGGCGTTGCGCACCGCGACGTTCATGCCGCGCACCTGGGCGTTCATGCGCTCCGAGATGGCGAGGCCGGCGGCGTCGTCCTTGGAGCTGTTGACACGCAGGCCCGAGGACAGGCGCTGCATAGAGACCGCCAGCGACAACTGCGAAGAGGCGACGTTGCGCTGTGCGTTGATGGATTGCAGATTGGTGTTGATGGTCTGAGCCATGCGAAAACTCCTAAACAGTTGAACATGCCCGGCTCCGGCGCCGGTTTGCTTGCAGGCCTTCGATCTCTCTCGGGCTTGCGTACAACCCCGCGATGGCAGGCAACCACCGCGAGAACCGCCCGGCGTCAGAGGCTGCGAACGGAGGGGGTGAACCCACCTGCTCCTGACCGTCCAACCGGACCACTTGGCTCGTGGGCGTTGCCGCTTGCGAACCGCGTTGCTGGGGATATCGACTGCCTTTCGGCCCTACTTGAGGCCTTTTGTCAAGGCCGATTGGTGTCGGGCTTTTCACACTCGATAGGGCTTCGAACACCCCCATCCGGCCTGTTATCGACGACGCCCCCAGTCACTTGAGGTGGTGGCCCGAACCCGCGAAAACTGAGCGGACCTTGCGTGTAGGAATTCGCCTGACACGGCGGTTGGAAGTAAAGGGACGCGATGCACCGATAAGACCTGATCCCGCCGCCTTGTTCCGGTCCCTACAGTTCGTTTCACACCTTCACCGCTGACAACCACTGGAACAAAGACATGAACCCCGACCAGATCCTCGCCGAGATCCGTGAAGCCAACCTGTCGTACCTGATGCTGGCGCAGAGCCTGATCCGCACCGACCGCGACCAGGCCCTGTTCCGTCTGGGCATCAACGAAGAGACTGCCAACCTCATCGGCCAGCTCACGCCGGCACAGATGATGAAGATCTCGGTGGGCAACACCCTGCTGTGCCGCTTCCGCATGGACGACGACATGGTCTGGAGCCTGCTCACCAGCCACGGCAAGGGGTCGGCCAACGAGGGCGTGGCCCGTCTGCACGCGTCGATCCTGATGGCGGGTCGCCACCAGGAAGCCGCGTAAACAAGGCCCCCACGCTCCCTCCGGTCGCTGCCCCCCGAGGGGGCGCAGGCGACGGGCCGGCGGAGCCGGACCCGTGCCTGGGACTTGATCCCCGAATTCACTTACCGAGAACCACCATGGCCCGCAACAAGAGCATCCTGACTGAAGCCCGACAGATCGAGCGCGCGGTGACGCTGATCCACCTGGGGGCGCGCCTGCAGGTGCTCGAGAGCGAGACCGACCTGAGCTACGAGCGCCTGCTGCGCCTGTACAAGGAAGTCTCGGGCCGCAGTCCGAGCAAGGGCCAGCTGCCGTTCTCGACCGACTGGTTCATGACCTGGCAGCCCAACATCCACGCCAGCCTGTTCCTGAACATCCACGAGTACCTGAACAAGGTGGCCGAGCTGGACGAGATCGACACCGTCATCAAGGCCTACCAGCTGTACCTGGAGCAGATCCAGGCCCAGGGCCTGGAGCCGCTGCTGAGCGTGACGCGGGCCTGGCGCCTGGTGAAGTTCGTCGACAACGGCATGCTGACGCTGACCGCCTGCAGCCGATGCGGCGGCCACTTCGTGACGCATCCGCACGAGATCGCCCGCCACTACGTCTGCGGCCTGTGCCAGCCCCCGGCGCGTGCCGGCAAGGGCCGCATGGCCGGCGCGCTGCGCGCTGCTGCCGAGGCCGATGCGGTGCAGGCCGAGGCCGAAGCGGGCGAAGAGCACGGTGCCTTGATGAACGAGTTCACGCCCGAGATGGCCACGCGCATGCGCGCTGCTGCCGCGCGGGCTAAGGTTTCCTCGTTGCGGGCCGATAGTCCTGCCAGAGTGGTTTGATTGCTTGTCTCCTCCTGGCACAGTTCTCTGTGCTTTCGTGCGGGTCCTCAGGGACCCGCCTTTTTTTTCCAGCCTCTTCGTGATCGAAGCTGAATCCCCACGGCGGTCGACGCTGCGCTGGCCCTGGCCCGCCCTCGCGGCCTGGGGCGGGGCCTGGGTGGCTTTCGTGGTGGTACGCGACGCGGGCGGTGCGCCCTGGGCGGCCTTTGCGATCGCGACGGCACTGGGGCTGTCGATGGCGGCGATCGCCGGCACGCGATGGCGCAGGCTCATCGTGGCGGCGGGCTTCCCGCTGTCGGCAGGGGTCCTCGGCGCCGCCGGAGCGCTGCCGGCCTGGACCTGGCTTGCCGCCGCGGCCCTGCTGCTGGTGGCGTACCCGTTGCGGGCCTGGCGCGACGCTCCCTTCTTCCCGACCGCTGCGCACGCCCTGCAGGGGCTCGACCGCGTGGTGCGGCTGCCGGGACACGCGCGCGTGCTGGACGCCGGCTGTGGTCTGGGCCACGGTCTGCAGGCGCTGCGAGAGGTGTGGCCGCACGCGCAGTACGAAGGCATCGAATGGAGCCGTCCGCTGGCCTGGGCGGCCGCCTGGCGCTGCCGCTGGGCACGCGTGCGGCGCGGCGACATGTGGGGATCCACCTGGGCAGCGCACGATCTGGTCTACCTGTTCCAGCGCCCGGAGACCATGCCCCGGGCCGTTCAGAAGGCACGTCAGGAGATGCGCCGCGGCACCTGGCTGGTGAGCCTGGAGTTCGAGGCCCCGGGCCTGCACCCGGCGGCACGCCTGGCGATACCCGGGCAGCGCGTGGTGTGGGTGTACCGCATGGGCGGGGCCGACGGCGCCGAACAAGCGGCCTGAGGCCCTTCAGTTCGCGCTCAACCGGACGCCGGGTGCGCCGATAACCCCGGCAAGCCCCTGCAACTTCCCGCCCGCGGGGGCAACCCCCTCGCAGAACACCACACATGTTCGTCATCATCGGTTGGGTCGTCGTGCTCGGTTGCGTCTTCGGCGTGTTCATCGCGCACGGCGGCAACATGGGCCCCATCATCAAGGCGCTTCCCTGGGAAATGGCCATGATCGGCGGTGCGACGCTGGGTGCCTTCCTCGTCAACAACCAGATGGTCGTCATCAAGGCCACCTTCGGCGGCATCGGCGCGGCGTTCAAGGGCAGCAAGTACACCAAGGCGCGCTACATGGAGCTGCTTGCGCTGCTCTACGACATCCTGCAGAAGGCGCGCAAGGAAGGCCTGATGTCCATCGAGAAGGACGTCGAGGACCCGCACAGCTCGCCGCTGTTCCCAACGACCACCACGTCACCGAGTTCGTCACCGACTACCTGCGCATGATGGTGTCGGGCAACCTCAACGCGCACGAGATCGAGTCGCTGATGGACAGCGAGATCGAAACCCATCACCACGAAGCGCATGCGCCCGTGGGGGCCATCCAGCGCGTGGCCGGTGGCCTGCCGGCCTTCGGCATCGTCGCGGCTGTGCTGGGCGTGATCAAGACCATGGGCTCGGTGGGACAGCCCCCGGCCGTGCTGGGCGGAATGATCGGCTCGGCCCTGGTCGGCACCTTCCTCGGGATCCTGCTGGCCTACGCCTTCGCCGAACCGCTGGCCGGCCTGCTGGAGCAGAAGAACGAGGAGAGCGCCAAGGAACTGCAGTGCATCAAGACCACGCTGCTGGCCAGCATGCAGGGCTACGCGCCGCAGGTGGCCATCGAGTTCGGGCGCAAGGTGCTGCTGTCCACGGCAAGACCGACCTTCAGCGAACTCGAAGCGCACGTCAAGGGGAAGAAGTGACCCCCCCCCGCAGCGCCTTCGGCGCTCCCCCCCAGGGGGGCGACCCCGGTGGACCGGCAGAGCCGGATCCACGGCGTCCGCTTGAATGGGGCCTAGCTTCGCTGGCCCGTCTGGGAGGCTGTCGTGGCGGGTGATGCCAAGAAGCTGCAGCCGATCATCATCAAGCGCGTCAAGAAGGGCGGGCATGCGGCGCATGGTGGTGCCTGGAAGATCGCCTACGCCGACTTCGTGACGGCCATGATGGCCTTCTTCCTCCTGATGTGGCTGCTGGGCTCCACGACGGAGGGCGACAAGAAGGGCATCGCCGACTATTTCTCGTCGCCTCTGAAGATCGCGCTGCTGTCCAGCGGGTCGGGCGCCGGCGACGCCTCGCACGTCATCAAGGGTGGCGGGCAGGACCTCACGCGCTCCACCGGCCAGGTGAAGAACGGCGAGGTCGAGGCCGACCGCCGCACCGTCAACCTCAAGGCCCTGAAGGCCGAGCAGGTGCGTGCCGAGGCGGCGCGCCTGGAAGACCTGATGAAGAAGGTCGAGGAGAAGATCGCGGCCAACGAGAAGCTGGCCGGCATGATGACCCAGCTGCGCCTGGACATGACGCGCGACGGCCTGCGCATCCAGATCGTCGACGAGGACAACCGGCCGATGTTCGACAGCGGCAGCGCCGTGGTGAAGCCCTACATGCGGGACCTGCTGCGGGAGATCGGCAGCGTGCTGGCCGAAGTGCCCAACCGCCTGACGCTGGAGGGGCACACCGATGCCAAGCCCTTCCCGGGTGGCGAGCGCGGCTACAGCAACTGGGAACTGTCTGCCGACCGCGGCAATGCCTCGCGCCGCGAACTGGTCGCCGGCGGGCTGCCCGAAGACCGCATGCTGCGGGTGCAGGGCCTGGCGGCCAGCCAGCCCTTCGACCGCAAGGACCCGCTGGCGCCGACCAACCGGCGCATCAGCATCATCGTCATGAACCGGGAAGCGGAGGACCGCATCTTCCGCACCCGCCCCGAACCCCTGCCCGACGAATCGGCGCAGGGCGCCAACGCCGACATCCGACCCAACCTGGCGCCTGTGGCGGCCATGCGCGGGCAGTGATGCCTTTGCCACGGTCAGCGCGCTCAAGTCATCCGGCACCTCGCCGATAAACAACCATCCCGACGGACCGTCCTCACATCACCGAGGCCCCCCATGAGCAATCACACCGACCTTAAATTCCTCATCGTCGACGACTTCTCCACCATGCGCCGCATCATCCGCGGCCTGCTGAAGGAGATGGGCTGCAACAACGCCGACGAGGCCGAAGACGGATGCTCAAGCAGGCGAAGTACGACTTCGTCGTGTCGGACATCAACATGCCCAACATGAACGGTTTCGACCTGCTGAAGGCCATCAAGGCCGAGGACAGCCTGAAGCACCTGCCGGTGCTGATGGTGACGGCCGAAGCGCGCAAGGAAGACATCGTGCTGGCAGCGCAGACGGGGGCCGCCGGCTACATCGTCAAGCCTTTCACCAAGGCGACGCTGGAAGAGAAGGTGCAGAAGATTCTCCAGAAGCTGGCCGCCACGGCCTGAACCAGGGAGCCCCCATGAAGATCGATCCGCCCGAAGTGCTGGCTCCTGCCACGCCCGCCTCCCCCGATGCAGTGGCCACGGCGCTGGCCGATGCGCCGGCCAGCAACACCGAAGTCTTCCTGCAGCTCGGCGCCATCACGCGGCTGCTGCACGACACCCTCGAGCAGCTGGGCGTGATGCCCAAGCTGCAGGTGGCCACCGACGGCATCCCCGACGCACGAAGCCGCCTGACCTACATCGCCACCAAGACCGCCGCTGCAGCCGAGAAGGTGCTGAACTCCGTCGACCAGGCCAAGGCCGACCACCTGCACATCGCCAAGGAGACGCGCCGTCTGGCCGAGAGCCTGCAGGCCGACCCCGTGAAGGCGCTGGCCAGCGGTGCCGTGATGAACTTCGTCGGCGACGTCGAGGCGTCGACGGCGCGCATCGATGCGCACCTGACCGACATCATGATGGCGCAGGACTTCCACGACCTCACCGGCCAGGTGGTGGCCAAGGTGGTGACGCTGGCCAATGACCTGGAAGACGCGCTGGTCAAGCTGCTCGTCTCGGTGGTGCCGCCGGATCAGCGACACAAGGTGCAGCAGGTCATGAAGGAATCGGCGCCCATGCACGGCCCGGTGGTCGACGCCGAGACGCGCACCGACGTGGTGAGCGACCAGGGCGAAGTCGACGATCTGCTGGCCAGCCTGGGGTTCTGACCCCCGCGCAACCCTGCTGAGCGCGCGGCTCGGCGCAGGCCGAAGACCGCGAGCTTTCCACCGCTTATCGGGCTCAAGTCCCGGCCCCTGCCGGGCACCATGGCGAGGTTCGCATCTGCGACCCGATTGCCATGGCCGATTCAGCCCAAGACCGCCAGCTTCCAGCTTCAGAACGAAAGATCCGCAAGTCCCGTGAAGACGGCCAGGTGGCACGCTCGCGCGACCTGGGTCATCTGGCGGCACTGGGCGCCGGCGCCTTGCTCATCGCAGCCACCGCGCCGATGCTGCTGGCCTGGTCGCAACGCCTGCTGGCCACTGGCCTGCGCTTCGACCACAAGGCGCTGCAGCACACCAGCCCCATGCTGGAGAGGCTGGGCGGGCTGACGGTCGACTCGCTGTACCTGCTGCTGCCGCTGGGCGGCGTGATGGTGCTGGCCGCCCTGGCCGCCGGCGTGCTGGCGGGCGGCTGGAACTTCACGTTCAAGCCGCTGGCCCCCACCTGGTCGAAGATCGATCCGTGGGCCGGCATGGGCCGCATGGTGTCCATGCAGCAGGTGGGCGTGATGCTCAAGGCCTGCCTGCTGGCGGTCGTGCTGGGCACCATCGGCGGCGTCTTCCTGTGGCAGCAGTTCGGTGCCTTCACCGATCTCGTCTCGATGCCCCTGCCAGCGGCGCTGGCGCGTGCCGGCAGCCTGACGGGCAGCCTGCTGCTGTGGCTGCTGCTTCCGCTGGGCGCCTTCGCCCTCGTCGATGTGCCGCTGCAGCGCACGCTGCTGTTGCGCCGCCTGCGCATGAGCCACGAGGAGATGAAGAAGGAGCACAAGGAGGTCGAAGGCAACCAGGCCGTGAAGGCCAAGATGCGGCTGCGCATGCGCGAGATGGCCAACCGGCGCATGCTGGCCGCCGTGCCCGGCGCCGACCTGGTGGTCATGAACCCGACCCACTACGCAGTGGCCCTGAAGTACGACGAACAGGCCATGGGTGCCCCCCGTGTGGTGGCCAAGGGCGCCGACCTCATCGCGCTGCGCATCCGCGACGTGGCACGCGAAGCGGGCGTGCCGGTGCTGGAAGCGCCGCCGCTGGCGCGGGCCCTGTACGCCCACACCGAACTCGACCAGGAGATTCCGGCCGCGCTGTTCAGTGCGGTGGCGCAGGTGCTGGCCTGGGTGTTCCAGCTGCGCCAGGCGGGCGGTGCCCGGTCGGTGCTGCTGGCCTCGCCGCCGCGGCCGGTGGTACCGCCGGAACTGGACCCGCACAGCGGCCAGACGCCTGACGCCGAAGGGGCCGCGACGTGAACCCGCTGATGCAGAAGCTCCAGGCCCTGCTGGGACCGCAGGCCGGCGCCATGAAGGCGCTGACGCTGCCGGCCTTCGTCGTGATGATGCTGGCGATGATGGTGCTGCCGCTGCCGCCCTTCGCGCTGGACCTGCTGTTCACCTTCAACATCGCGCTGGCGCTGATGGTGATGATGGTGTCGGCGCAGATGGTCAAGCCGCTGGACTTCGCGGCGCTGCCCACCGTGATCCTGGTCACCACGCTGCTGCGGCTGTCGCTGAACGTGGCCTCGACCCGCGTGGTGCTGATGCACGGCCACACCGGGCCCGGTGCCGCGGGCCAGGTCATCGAGTCCTTCGGCCATTTCCTGATCGGCGGCAACTTCGCGGTCGGCCTGATCGTGTTCGCCATCCTGGTGGTCATCAACTTCATCGTGGTGACCAAGGGCGCCGAGCGCATCGCCGAGGTCGGCGCGCGGTTCACCCTCGACGCCATGCCGGGCAAGCAGATGGCCATCGACGCCGACCTGAACGCCGGCCTGATCGACGAGAAGGAAGCGCGCAAGCGCCGCCTGGAAGTGGGCGAAGAAGCTGACTTCTTCGGCGCCATGGACGGTGCCAGCAAGTACGTGCGCGGCGACGCCGTGGCCGGCCTGCTGATCCTGTTCATCACCATCGTCGGCGGCTTCATCATCGGCATGACCATGCACAACATGGGTGCCGGCCAGGCCGCCGAGAGCTACGTGCTGCTGGCCGTGGGCGATGCCCTGGTGGCCCAGGTGCCGGCGCTGCTGATCTCGGTGGCCGCGGCGATGGTGATCTCGCGCGTGGGCAAGGAACAGGACATCGGCTCGCAGATCCGCGGGCAGGTCTTCGACTCACCCCGTTCGCTGGCCATCACGGCGGCCATCGTCGGCGCGCTGGGCCTGATCCCGGGCATGCCCAACGTCGTGTTCCTGCTGCTCGCCTCGGGCATGGGGCTGTTGGCGTGGTCTCTGCACCGCAAGCAGCAGCGTGCCGCGGCCCTGCCGCAGCGCGGCACGGCCGAGCCCGCGACGCCGGCCGCCAATGCCGAAGCGAGCTGGGACGACCTGCAGCCGGTGGACACGCTGGGCCTGGAGGTGGGCCTGCGCCTGATCTCGCTGGTCGACAAGTCCCGCCAGGGCGACCTGCTCGGCCGCATCAAGGGCGTGCGGCGCAAGTTCGCGCAGGACGTCGGCTTCCTGCCGCCGCCGGTACACATCCGCGACAACCTCGAGCTCAAGCCGGGCGTGTACCGCGTCACGCTGCGCGGCGCCGTGGTGGGCGAGGGCGAGGCCTTCCCGGGCCAGCTGCTGGCCATCAACCCCGGCGGCGCCACGCTCGCGCTGCCCGGCACGAAGACCACCGACCCCGCTTTCGGGCTGCCTGCGGTGTGGGTCGAAGAGAGGCACCGGGACACTGCACAGATGGCCGGATTTACGGTCGTTGATTGCGCGACCGTCGTGGCGACCCATCTTTCACCGAAGTTGCTGGGCCGAGTGGAAACACAGCAGCTCGTCGAGCATGTCACCAAGCTCGCCCCCCACCTGATCGAAGACGTGATCCCCAAGATGGTCGGAATCGCCACCCTGCAGAAAGTCCTGCAACTCCTGCTGGAAGAGGGCGTGCACATCCGCGACATGCGGTCGATCATCGAGTGCCTGGCCGAGCACGCCACCACCGCCACCGACCCCGGCGAGCTGGCCCGTCGCATCCGCGTGCACCTGGCCCCGGCCATCGTGCAGCAGATCTACGGCCCGGCCAGGGAGCTCGACGTCATCGCGCTGGAGCCCGAACTCGAGCGGCTGGTGACCCAGGCGCTGAACTCCCCGCACGGCGCCTCACTCGACCCCGGCGTGGCCGACACCCTGGCGCGCAGCGCGGCCGACACCGCCAAGCGCCAGGAAGATCTGGGGCTGCCGGCCTGCCTGCTGGTGCCGGACGGCATCCGCGCGCCGATGGCACGCCTGCTTCGGCGGGCCGCACCGCGCCTCAAGGTGCTGAGCCACAGCGAAATTCCTGAGACCCATTCCATCCGGATCGGCTCGATCATCGGAGGCACTGCATGAACCTCAAGCGCTTCACCGCCCGCACCTCGCGCGAGGCCCTGGCGATGGTGAAACAGACCTTCGGCGAAGACGCCGTCGTGATGTCCACCCGACCGTGCCCGGAGGGCGTCGAGGTCGTGGCCATGGCGCCCGAAAGCGTCATGCAGCTCGAACGCATCGATGCACCCGCGTCGGCGCCGATGGCTGCGGCACCGGCGCCCGCCAAGGCGCTGGTGCCGGCCCGCGCGCGCGCCGCACAGGCCCAGCAGCGCGAGTCCCGCATCGAGCCGGCGCTCGACGCCGCCAGCAGCGTCGACGAAGACGTCGAACGCATGGCGATGAGCACGCTGTCGTTCCAGGACTACGTCCGCGAGCGCATGCTCAAGCGCCGCCAGGCCGAGTTGGTGGCGGCCCACGACCAGCCCGACCGCGCCCCGTCGGCGCAGGTGTCGCCGCTGCGCCAGCGCCTGGCCTCCGGCGCCTCGGGCCGTGCCGACGCCAATGCGGCCGCGAACCTGCAGGCCACGCCTTCGCTGGCCTCTCCGCCGCCGGTGCGGCAGGAGCCGGTCCGGGCCGAGCCGCCGCGCCACGAGCCGCCTGTGCTGCGCGAGGAAGTGCGCGCCCGGCCCGCTCCGGTGCGCGCCGCGCCTGCCGCTGCTCCGTCGTTGGCGCCCTCACTGGCGCCTTCCCTGGCGGACGGCGGCCCGCGCCGCGACCAGGCCGAGATGATGAACGAGCTGCGCTCCATGCGCGGCCTGATCGAGCAACGCTTCGGGGCACTGGCCTTCATGGAGAAGCTCCAGCGCCAGCCGCGCCACGCCACACTGGCGCAGAAGCTGCTGGAGTGCGGCTTCTCGCCCTCGCTCATCCGCCGCCTGGTGGAGAGCCTGCCCGCCGAAGGCGACGAGATGGACTGGGCCGCTGGCGTGCTGGAGCGCAACCTGGTGACCGGCGAGACCTTGCCGGCCCTGGAAGAGCAGGGCGGTGTCTTTGCGCTGATCGGCTCCACCGGTGTGGGCAAGACCACCACCACGGCCAAGATCGCCGCGGCCTTCGCCGCCCAGCATGGCGCCGCGAACCTGGGCCTCATCACGCTGGACGCCTACCGTGTCGGCGCGCACGAGCAGCTGCGCACCTACGGCCGCATCCTCGGCGTGCCGGTGCACACGGCGCACGACCGCGCTTCGCTGGAAGACCTGCTGGAGCTGCTGTCGGCCAAGAAGATGGTGCTCATCGACACCGCCGGCATGGCGCAGCGCGACGTGCTGGAGATGCTGTCGCACGCCTCCGTCAAGCGCCTGCTGGTGATGAACGCCGCTGCACAGGGCGAGACCTTCGAGGACGTGATCGGCGCCTATGGTGCGGCCAGCTGCGCCGGGGTGATCCTGTCCAAGATCGACGAGGCCGTGAAGCTCGGCCCGGCGCTCGACGTGCTGATCCGCCACCGCCTGAAGGTGCTGGGCGTGGCCAACGGCCAGCGTGTGCCGGAAGACTGGCACCGGCTGTCGGCCAGCGCCCTGGTCCAGCGTGCCCTGCGCAACACCGCGAGCGCGGCGTGGCGCTTCGATGCCGGGGACGTGAACCTCGTGTTCGCCGGCACCCCGCAGATGCCGCGCCCTGCCGCTGCGTCCGCCCGTGTCTGACGGTTCCTCCACGACATGAGCGTGCTCGACAGCTTCCCCACGTCAGGCCCGGCGCCGCTGGACCAGGCCGACGGCCTGCGCCGGATGTTCGCGGGTCGCGCAAGGCGCTTCATACCGCTGGTGGCCAACCCGCACGTGCCCTTCGGCAGCGTGGCCCTGGAGCGCGTGACGACGGTGTTCGCCGCCGCCCGCGTGCCGGTGCTGCTGGTCGACGCGTCGGACCAGTCGCCGGCCCTGTCCGATGCCGCCTGGATCGATCTGGCGACCTGTGTCGAACGGCTGGACGAGCACACCTACTACCTGGCCGCGCGGGGTCTGCCGCGCCGGCACGTCAACACGCGCGGTTCGGCCGAAGCGCTGCTGCAGGTGCTGTGCAACGCCGTGCCGCAGGCCGCGGTGATCGTGGTCTACGGCGAGCCCGCCGACCTGGCGCGCATCTTCCAGCGCGCCGAGGTGCGGCCGCTGCTGCTGTGCGGCGACCACCCCGAGAGCGCCAAGCACGCCTACGCGGCGGCCAAGATCCTGGCACAGCGCTGCGGCCTGATGACCTTCGACCTGCTGATGTGCGCGGCCGAGCGCAGCCGCGCAGCGCGCGCCGTGGCCCTGAGCATCTCGGAATGCCTCGACAACTTCCTCGGTGCCGTGCTCCACGGCAGCGCGATGGTGGACCCGGCAGCCGACGTGGCCGATGCGCCCACCGCTGAACTCACGGAGCTGTTGTCCCAGCAGCTCCAGATTGCCTTGTCACCGTCGCTGGCTTCGGCCGCAGCGGTGCCTGCAGCGGGCCGCCAAGGCTGGCCCGCGACGATGAACTGACCACCCGGAGCCCGATCCATGTACACCGCCAAGGGACAACTCGACACAGGCGCCCTGCTGAAGCAGTACAGCCCGCTGGTGCGCCGCCTGGCGCACCAGATGATCGCCAAGCTGCCGGCCAACGTCGAGCTGGACGACCTGATCCAGGTCGGCATGATCGGCCTGTCGGACGCGCTGTCGCGCTTCGACGCCGCGCAGGGCGTTCAGTTCGAGACCTTCGCCACGCAGCGCATCCGGGGCGCCATGCTCGACGAGCTGCGCGGCAACGACTGGATGAGCCGCGGCGACCGCCGGCACCAGCGCTCCATCGAGACCGCCGTGCACAAGCTCGAACAGCGCCTGGGCCGCGCGCCGCACGAAGGCGAGATCGCGCGCGAGATGGGGCTGTCGCTGACCGAGTACCAGGAGCTGCTGAACAAGGTGCGCGGCACCCAGCTCATCTACCTGGAGGACATGAGCGGCGACGAAGGCGACGACGACTTTCTCGACCGCCACGTGGCCACCGAGGAAACCAGCCCCCTGAACCGGCTGGAAGACCAGCGCATGCGCCAGGCCCTGGTGGATGCCATCAAGAACCTGCCCGAACGCGAGCAGTACGTGATGAGCATGTACTACGAGCACGACATGAACCTCAAGGAGATCGCTGCCGTGCTGGGCGTCACCGAGAGCCGGGTCTGCCAGCTGCACAGCCAGTCCATCGCCCGCTTGCGGACCAAGCTCCGGGAATGGTAGGGATGACAGCCCCCCGCCGCCGGGCGGCGGCCCTTGCAGGGCGCGCGGATGGCCAGCCATCCGCCCTTCGCCAGGCGGAGACCGTCCACTGGACGGCCTCCGTCCGGGCTCAGCCCCGAGGGGGCTCCGAACCCGACCGGGAGACCCGGATCGGGTTCGGCCCGCTTCGGAGGCATCGCTCCCCCTGACCGCCTGCGGCGGTCTGTCCCCGAGGGGGAAGCACGTTTCGAATTCTGGGCAGCTGATAGTGGCTGCACCAACAAGAAAGCGGCCCGCGGGCCGCTTTCTTGTTTGTCGTTTGTTCGTCAGGTCAGGCTTGCACGCCGCCGGAGCTGTGGCGCACGCTGCCGCCGTGCAGATCGTAGATCCCTGGGACGCCGTGTTCGGGCAGGAGCACGTCGATGGCGCGGTCGAGCGATGCGGTGGCGCGGGCCAGGCCTTCGCGCAGGGCCGCAACCTGGCCGCTGGCGGCGATCAGGCGCTGGCGCAATTGGGGCGGGGCACCGCCTTCGCGCGCGGCGCGGCCGAATTCGCCCAGGGCGAAGGCCAGCGCCTTGTGCAGGGCGCCCGCCTCGATCTCGATCGCCGCGGCATCGTGGCGGCACATGGCCGCGGCCAAGGCCTGCAGGTGGGACTCCAGCCGGGCGACGGCGGGCTCGAGTTCGGCCACACGCGCCACCGCACGCACCTCTGGAAGGGAGCTGAACATCGGTCAGTCCCGCTCAGCGGTAGGTCTTCGCAAGTTGCTCGCGGGCATTGGCGATCAACTTGTCGGCGATCGCGTCGGGGTTGGCCTCGAACGTGCCGTTCTTGATGGCCTGCGCCATGCGCTGCACCTTCTCGGCGTCGAAGCCGGCGTCGAGCTGCTTGGCCGCGAGCTGCGCGACCTCGGACAGCTGGACCTCGGTGCTGGGCGTGGCCGTCGTGGGCGTACCGGTCTGCGCGGGCGTCTTGCGCTCGCTCACCGGATTCAGGGCCGCCAGTTTCGGATCGAGAGGGACGATCTTCATGTTGAACTCCATCGGACAAACCCACCGGGCAATCCGCTTCTGATGCACGTGCTATCGGAACTTGCCTGGCCCGACTTTAGGCCGTGGTTGCCGATTCTTGCATTTGCCCCCTTGAACAGGGGGGTCCTGGGCTGGTTCACAGCACCACCTCGACCTGGCGGTCGCCGATGGCGCGGCCGATGAGCACCCGGCCCGAGCCCGTGCGCACGCGCACCGGCTGCCCTTCGAGGCCATGCGACAGCGCCTGGCCTTCCGAACTGACGCTGAAACCGGCGCCACGTGCCAAGACCTGCACAGTCTCGCCGGCGCTGAACCACTGGCGGGTCTTCAGATCGCTGCCGCGCAGCGCCTGCCCGGTATTCAGGGGGCGCTGCAGCTCGCGGCCGAGCAGGGCGGCGCCGTCGGCATACGCCGCCCCGGCACCCCAATCGACATCGGCCAGTTGCAGGTGCTCGGCGGCCAGCACGGTGCCGGCGGGCAGGGCGGCGCGCACCACCACCGCGGGCGCGAACGCCGCGATCTGCACGGGCAGCGTGATGCTCCAGGCCGTGGCGCCCGACAGGCAGCGCAGGCCGACGCGGGTGCGGCCCAGCGAAGGTTGACCGGGCGGCAGGAAGGCTTCGGCCTTGAGGCAGGCGGCCAGGCGCAGACGCGGGTCGGGGGCACCCAGTTGCACCTCGATGCGTGCGCCGGGGGGGCTGGCCGCCTGAGCCGAGGCCTGGGCCAAGGCTTCGGCCTGCGCCAGATGGGCAGGCAGAAGACCCACGGCCGCGGCGGCTGCGGTCAGCGCCGGGGCGCGTTCGACGGTGGCGGGCTGCGCCTGCACGCCGGCCGGCAGGGCCAGCCAGCCGAGCAGGGCAGCGGTCACGGCCCTCCAGGGGGCCGGGCGACGGGGATGCAGCAAGGGCAGGTTCACGCCGACCAATGTAGTCGCGCGGCCCGCTGCCGAGGGCCCGAAATGCACGCGCTTCCCGCCGCTATTCGACACCTGCGCACAAGCGGCCCACACCAACAATCCACCGAGCCGTCCAGCCTGCGCGCCCCTGGTGCCATGGCCGGCCGGACCCGCCACCGCAGCCCAAGGAGCCGCCCATGATCCAACGCCTGACCGGGACGCTCGACTTCCAGTCGCAGGCCTTGCAGTTGCGCGCCGAGCGCCAGCGCGTGGTGGCCAGCAACATCGCCAATGCCGACACGCCGGGCTACCAGGCCCGCGACTTCGACTTCGCCGCGGCCCTGCGCAACGCCACCAGCAGCAGCGCCCGCGGGGCGGGTGCGCTGGGCGGTGCCATCACCGGGGACGTCTTCACCGGTGCGCTGCCGTCGAAGTACGAGCCCGCGCTGAACTACGCGATGCCGAGCCAGACCAACCTCGACGGCAACACCGTCGACATGGACCGCGAACGCGCCAGCTTCGTCGACAACGCGGTCAAGTACGAGGCCACGCTGCGCTTCATCAACGGCAGCGTGCGCACGATGCTGGACGCGATGAAGAGCCACAACCAAGGGTGATCTGAATGAGCATGATGCGGATCTTCGATGTCTCGGGCAGCGCCGTCAGCGCCCAGAGCCAGCGGCTGAATACGGTCTCGTCCAACCTGGCCAACGTCGACACCGTCGCCGGTCCGGACGGCAAGGCCTACAAGTCGCGGCAGGTGATCTTCGAGACCGTGCTGCTCGGCCAGGGCCAGCAGCCCGAGATGGCGGCCGGTGTGCGCGTGTCCACCGTCACCGAGGACGACACCCCCGGCCGCAAGGTGCTCGACCCCAGGCACCCCAGTGCCGACGCCGAGGGCTACGTCACCTACAGCAACGTCAATGCGGTGGAAGAGATGGTCAACATGATCTCGGCCTCGCGTTCCTACCAGAACAACGTCGAGGTGATGAACACCGCGCGCGGCCTGCTGCTGAAGACGCTGCAGCTCGGCCAGTCCTGACCCGCCCTGAACGCACTTCCAGGAACACACCATGGCCATTGCGATCGATTCCACCACCGCCGCCGCCGCCGCCGCCAGCGCCGGCAGCACCAGCAGCGCCACGCCGAAGGCGGAGACCGATGCGTCGGACCGCTTCCTCAAGCTGCTGGTGGCACAGATGAAGAACCAGGACCCGCTGAACCCGCTGGACAACGCCGAGGTGACGAGCCAGATGGCGCAGATCAGCACGGTCTCGGGCATCGAGCGCCTCAACAAGACCATCGAGTCGATGAGCGGCAACCTCACTCAGACCCAGAGCATGCAGGGCGCCGCCCTCGTCGGGCGCGACGTCGTGCTGGAAGGCACGAAGCTCACGCTGGACGCCGATGGCAACACGCGCGGCGGCTTCGAGCTGGAGTCCGCCGCCGACGGCGTGCGCGTCGACATCGTCAGCGGCGCGGGCGTCACGCTCGACACGCTGACGCTGGGCGCGCAGGGCGCCGGCCAGCACGGGTTCTCCTGGTCGCTGCCCGAGGGCATGGACCCCGCCCTGGTCTCGGGTTTCAAGGTCACAGCGCTGGCGGGCACCAAGCCCGTGGCAGCCACTTCCTTCATGTTCGACAAGGTGCAGGCCGTGCTGACCGGTGGCCCGCAGCTCCAACTGGAGCTGCAGGCCAACGGCAACGTGCCCTACAGCAAGATCAAAGCCTTCAACTGAGAACCCCACCATGAGCTTCCAACAAGGTCTTTCCGGGCTGAACGCCACTTCCAAGAGCCTCGAGGTCATCGGCAACAACATCGCCAATGCCGCCACGATCGGGTCGAAGGCCTCGCGGGCCGAGTTCGCCAGCATGTTCGCCGCCTCGCTGAACGGCACCGGCGTGGCTGGCGCCGGCATCGGCGTGACCATCGGCGACATCGCCCAGCAGTTCACGCAGGGCAACATCTCGGCCACCGAGAACACCATGGACCTGGCCATCAACGGCCGTGGCTTCTTCATGCTGAAGAGCCAGAACGGCCAGGAGGTCTACGGCCGTAACGGTCAGTTCAAGCTCGACCGCAACGACTACGTCGTCAACAGCCAGGGCATGCAACTGCTGGCCAAGCCCTGGGACGAGAGCGTCAGCCGCGCTGAAGGCGAACCCGAGGCCATCCGGGTGCCGCAGGGCGGTGGCAACGCCATCAAGACCGGCGAAGGCGCAGTGCCGGCGATGCGCGGCATCCGGCTGACGATGAACTTCGACGCGGGTGCCAAGATCATCCCGACGCAGACACCGAAGATCGAGTTCAACGACCCCGCCAGCTACAACTTCTCGACCTCGCAGACGGTGTACGACGGCCAGGGCGTGCCGCTGACGATGACCTACTACTTCCAGAAGACCGACGTCAACAAGTGGGACGTCTATGGCGCGATCAACGGCAAGCCCTTCGACAAGGGCACGGCGGCCTACGATCCGCTGACCGACGATCCGCCCCCCATCGTCTCGCTCGAGTTCGGCCCCGATGCCCGCCTGACCGCTGCCTCGGCGGCCCAGGCCACGCAGATCACCGTGGACGTCAAGGACCCGCGCGACCCTCAGAGCGAGCCCGACCTGTTCACTGCGCTGCCCTTCAAGGTCGGCGACGCGACCCAGTTCGGCGCCGGCTTCTCGGTCAGCGAACTGCGCCAGGACGGCTTCGCCTTCGGCAAGCTCACCGGCATCAACTTCGACTCCAGCGGCGTGGTCAAGGCGTCCTATTCCAACGGCCGCTTCATCAACCTGTACCAGCTGCAGCTGGCCGACTTCCCGAACGTCCAGGGCCTGAAGCCGATGGGCGGCAACGTCTGGGAAAGCTCCTTCGCGTCGGGCGCGAAGGTGGTCAACGCGCCAGGTTCCAGCTCGGCCGGCGAGATCCAGGCCGGTGCACTGGAAGAGTCGAACATCGACCTCACCGGCGAGCTGGTGGCGATGATCACCGCGCAGCGCTACTACCAGGCCAATGCGCAGACGGTGAAGACCATCGACCAGGCCATGCAGACACTGGTCAACCTGCGCTGAGTTCCGCTGACCGTACCGGAGCGCCCACATGGATCGAATGATCTACCTGTCGATGTCGGGCGCGAAGGCGTCGATGCAGCGCCAGGACGTGCTGGCCAACAACCTGGCCAACGTCTCGACGACCGGATTCCGCGCCGAGATGGCGGCCTTCCGCGCCGTGCCGGTGCTGGGCGACGGCGCCACCACACGGGCCTTCGCCCTGGAAACGACGATCGGCTACGACGCCAAGCCGGGCCCCATCAGCAGCACCGGCAACCCGCTGGACGTGGCGATGGGCGGCAACGCCTGGCTGGCCGTGCAGGCGCTGGACGGCACCGAGGCCTACACCCGCGCCGGCGCGCTGCAGGTCAATGCCGAAGGCACGCTGGTCACCCCGTCGGGGCTGCCGGTGAACGGCGATGGCGGACCCATCACGCTGCCGGCCGGCGCGGTGCCCGAGATCTCCAGCGACGGCACCGTCAGCGCGCGCCTGGGCAACGCCCGGCCCGAGGTGGTGGGGCGGCTGAAGCTCGTCACGCCCGAGGCACCCCTGACCCGCGGCAACGACGGCCTGTTCCGCGGCGCCGACGGCGACCTGCCGGCCGATGCCACGGCGCGTCTGCAGAGCGGTGCGCTGGAGGGCTCCAACGTCAGTCCGGTCGAGACCATGGTCGCGATGATCGCCGCCGCGCGCCAGTTCGAGCAGCAGATGAAGATGCTGCAGGGCGCGGAACAGCGCGAACAGGCGGCTTCCCGCCTGCTGGGGCCGCAGATCGGCTGACGCCGCGCCGGCGTTCGCTCCGCAAGGCGCCCCCGGGGCGCCTTCGTTGCTTCTTGGAGGCCCCGGAAGCCCGCTCTTTTCCGCGACTCGCCACCCTCAAGTCCCGGCGAAGATGGCTCCCAAGCGAACAAGCGGGAGTCCACCCCATGATCCGTTCCCTGTGGGTCGCCAAGACCGGCATGGAAGGCCAGCAGACGAAGCTGGACACCATCTCCAACAACCTGGCCAACGTGGCCACCAACGGCTTCAAGCGCGGCGGCGTGGTCTTCGAGGACCTGATGTACCAGAGCCCCAACGGCGAAGCCGCCGTGCTGCCCACCGGCCTGCAGGTCGGCCTGGGCACGCGCGTCTCGGCGTCCACCCGCAACTTCGGCCAGGGCACCTTGCAGCAGACCACCAGCCCGCTGGACATGGCGGTGAAGGGCAACGGCTTCTTCCAGGTGCAGCTGCCCGACGGCACCACCGGCTACACCCGCGACGGATCCTTCCAGACCGACGCCAACGGCCAGCTCGTCACCTCGGCCGGCTACCCGGTCTTGCCCGGCATCACCATCCCGGCCAACGCCACCGGCATCGCCGTCGCGCAGGACGGCACCGTCAACGTCACGCTGCCGGGGCAGGCCGCCCCGCAGGCCGTGGGCCAGTTGCAGCTGGCCGGCTTCGCCAACCCGGCCGGCCTCGACCCGCGCGGCGGCAACCTGTTCGCCGAAACGGCGGCCTCGGGCGGCCCGAACGCCGGTGCACCCGGGGCCAACGGCCTGGGCAGCCTGCAGCAGGGCTTCCTGGAAGGCAGCAACGTCAACGTGGTGGAGGAGCTGGTGGCCATGATCGCCACGCAGCGCGCCTATGAACTGAACTCCAAGGCCATCCAGACCTCGGACCAGATGCTGCAGCGGCTGGGGCAGCTGTGATGCGCGTCGCTTCCATCGTCGCGAAGGCCGCACTGGCCGGCGTCCTGGCACTGCTGTCGGGGTGCTCGTACCTGTACCCGCGCGTGCAGATCGACGCCGCGCCCGCGCCGCTGGTGGCACCGCCCGTGCCGCTGGCGGACGTGGCCAGCGGCTCGCTGTTCCAGCCTGCCACGTTCCGCCCGCTGTTCGAGGACCACCGCGCCCGCGTGGTGGGCGACACGCTGACGGTGACCATCGTCGAGAAGATCAGCGCCAGCCAGAAGAGCACCAGCAGCGTGGACAAGAGCGGCAGCGTCGACGCCGGCATCACCGCCGTGCCGGGCGTCTCGGCCAACTCGCTGCTGCCGGGTCGCACCACCTTCGGGGGTTCGTCGGGCAGCAAGTTCGCCGGCAAGGGCGCCACCGAGAGCAGCAACGACTTCGCGGGCACCATCACCGCGGTGGTGCGCGAGGTGCTGCCCAACGGGCACCTGATCATCGCCGGCGAAAAGCAGATCGGCGTCAACAACAACGTCGACGTGCTGCGCTTCACCGGCCAGGTCGACCCGCGCGCCATCCAGCCGGGCAACAGCGTGCCCAGCGCCCAGATCGCCAACGTGCGCGTGGAGCACCGCGGTCGCGGCGCCCAGGCCGAAGCCCAGGTGATGGGCTGGCTGTCGCGCGTGTTCCTCAGCCTCCTGCCCATCTGACGACCATGGCGAAGACCCCTTTCGACCGCCGGCTGCGCCTGCTGGTGCTGGCGGCCTGGGCCCTGGCCTCGACGGCCCTCTGGTGGCCGCTGCCGGCCCAGGCCATCAAGCGCATCAAGGAAGTGGCCTCGGTGCAGGGCGTGCGCAGCAATGCGCTGGTGGGCTACGGCCTGGTGGTGGGCCTGGACGGCACCGGCGACCAGACCACCCAGGCCCCGTTCACCGGCCAGAGCGTGAACGCCATGCTGCAGCAGATGGGCGTCACCATCCCGCCGGGCACCTCGATGCAGCTGAAGAACGTGGCCGCGGTGATGGTGACCACCCAGCTCCCGGCCTTCGCGCAGCCGGGCCAGACCCTGGACATCGCCGTGTCGTCGGTGGGCAACGCCAAGAGCCTGCGCGGCGGCACGCTCATCGCCACGCCCCTGAAGGGCGCCGACGGGCAGATCTACGCCATGGCGCAGGGCAACCTGATCGTCGGCGGGGCCGGTGCCTCGGCAGGCGGATCGAAGGTGCAGATCAACCACCTCTCCGCCGGTCGCATCCCCGATGGCGCCAGTGTCGAGCGTGCCGTGCCCACACCCCTGCAGCAGGGCGACACGATCCAGCTCGACCTCAACGCGAACGACTACAACACCGCCCGAGCGGTGGCGCGCGCCATCAACGGCCTGAAGGGTGACGGCGTGGCCACGCCGCTGAACGGCCGCGTGATCCGCGTCAAGCTGCCGGCAGGCACCGACCGCGTCGAGTTCATGGCCGACATCGAGAACGTGCCCATCGACATCGGCACGCCCGCCGCACGCATCGTCCTGAACGCGCGCACCGGCTCGGTCGTGCTCAACGAAGCCGTCACGCTGGGCCCCTGCGCGGTGGCGCACGGCAGCCTGTCGGTGACCATCAGCACCACGCCCACAGTGAGCCAGCCCGCTCCCTTCTCGCAGGGCCAGACGGTCACTGGCGAGAAGAGCGACATCGCCATCACCCAGCAGGGCGGGGCGCTGATCAACATGCCTGCCGGCACCAAGCTGGCCGACGTGGTGAAGGCGCTCAATGCCCTGGGCGCCACACCGCAGGACCTGCTGGCCATCCTCCAGGCCATGAAGAGTGCCGGCGCCCTGCATGCCGAAATCGAAGTGATATGAACCACCCCCGTAGCGCCTACGGCGCTTCCCCCTCCAGGGGGCAACCCCAGCGGACCGGCGGAGCCGGATCCGCGGCGTTCGCTGGATGGGCGCTTGCGCCTGCGGCGCTTCGCTTTGATGGAGCTTGAATGGCTGCCATCCCGACATCCCCCCACAACCCCGGTCTGGCGATCGACACGCGGTCGCTGGATGCCTTGCGCAGCAAGGCTGGCAGCGACCCCAAGGGCGCGGCCCGCGAAGTGGCCAAGCAGTTCGAGGCCCTGTTCATGGGCGAACTGCTGAAGAGCATGCGGGCTTCGACGATGAGCACCGGCGCGATGGACAACGAAGGCTCGCGCATGGGCACCGAGATGCTCGACGCGCAGCTCACGCAGAAGATGACCGGGCTGCAGGGCGGCCTGTCCGACGCCATCATGAAGCAGCTGGACCGCCAGATGGGGCTGACCCCGGGCCCCATCCCGCAGAAGGCCAGCGCCAACACCACCGTGCTGCCGCTGGACCGCATCGGCAAGCCCACGGCGATCCCGCAGACCGGTGCCGCCGGCTTCGTGCGTCAGCACACCGAGGCGGCGCAGCAGGCCGAGAAGGCCACCGGCATCCCGGCGGCCTTCATGGTGTCGCAGGCCGCACTGGAAACGGGCTGGGGCCGCAAGGAGATCCGCCACGGCGATGGATCGACCTCGTTCAACCTCTTCGGCATCAAGGCCGGACCGGGTTGGAAAGGTGCCACGGCCGAGGTGAAGACGACCGAATTCATCAACGGCAAGGCGCAGACGGTGACGGCCAAGTTCCGCGCCTATTCGAGCTACGCCGAGTCGTTCGCCGACTACGCGCGGCTCATGCGGGACAGCCCGCGCTACCAGGGCGTGGTGGCCGATGCCGGCAGCGCCACGGGCTTCGCCAGGGGGCTGCAGAAGGCGGGCTACGCCACCGACCCCGCCTACGCCGACAAGCTGACGCGCGTCATCAACACCACGCTGCGCCTGCAGCGTTCGCTGGCCTGAGCGGTCGGCACAGGGAGACGACATGGGCGCATCGGCACTGATGTCCATCGGCATCAAGAGCATGGCGGCCAGCTATGCCCAGATGCAGACCACCAGCCACAACATCGCCAACGCGCATGTGGACGGCTACTCGCGCCAGAAGACCGAGCTGGCCACGTCCAAGGGGCAGTTCACCGGCGCCGGCTTCTTCGGCAAGGGCGTGGACATCACCACGGTCTCCCGCATCCACAACGCCTTCCTCACGCGCGAGGCGGTGGCCGCGAGCTCGGTGGCGAAGATGGACTCGGCCCAGCTCGAGATGCTGGAAAAGCTCGAGCTCCTTTTCAAGCCCGGCGAGCAAGGCCTGGGCAACAGCATCGGTCAGTTCCTGAACTCGATGGTCGACCTCGCCAGCCGGCCGTCGGACAGCAGCACACGCGAGGTGGTGCTGGCGCGCGCCGAGGAGATGTCCAACCGCTTCGCGCACCTGGACACCCAGCTCGAGACGCTGCAGCGCAACGTCACGTCCGACCTCAACACCCAGGTGGCCGAGGTCAACGGGCTGGCCAGGAACATCGCCGAAGCCAACGGCAAGATCGCCGCGCTGTCGGGCCTGGGGCAGCCGGCCAACGACCTGTTCGACGAGCGCGATCGCCTGGTCGCCAAGCTCAACAGCATCGTGCAGGTGAGCACGGTGCCGGCCGAAGACGGGTCGGTGTCGGTCTTCATCGGCGGCGGCTACCGCATCGTGCTGGCCACGCTGACCGAAGAGCTGCGGGTGCTGCAGGATGCGGAAGACCCGTCGCGCTCGGCCGTGGGCTTCCGCGAGGGCAGCACCGACCGGGCCATTCCGGCGGAAACGCTGGGCGGCGGCAGCATCGTGGGCCTCATGCGCTTCCAGAACGACCACCTGGTCGACGGGCGCAACATGCTCGGCCAGCTGGCCGCCTCGGTGGCCGGTGCGGCCAACACGCAGCAGATGCTGGGCATGAACCTCTACACGCCCTTCGGCAGCGTGCCGGTCGAGCCCTTCTTCGAACTGGGCCAGACGCGCACGGTGGCCCACGCGGCGAACGCCCGCAACGTCAACGGCCAGCTGGTGGGCGACCTGCTCGTCACGCGCACGGAGGGCGAGTCGGCCAAGCTCGTGGCCACCGACTACTCGCTGCGCGTGGAGGCCAACGGCAGCTGGATGATCGCCCGCCTGCCCGACCCCGAACCCGGCGACTGGCAGCCGCTGCAGCCGGGCGATTCGATCGACGGTTTCAGCATCGACGTGGTGCCGGGCTTCGATCCGGTGCCGGGGGACCGCTTCCTCATCCAGCCCGTGTCGCGCGCGGCGCGCGGCATGGCCTCCATCCTGGACGACGTTCGGGACATCGCTGCGGCATCGCCCCTGGTGGCGACCGCGTTCCCGACGCCCACCGGGACCGTCAGCATCGACAACCTGCGCATGCTGCAGACGCCGATCAACCCGACGCTGGGCGTGCGCATCGAGTTCACCGACGATGTCGGCAACTACACCTGGACGTGGTTCGACGCCAACGGCGACGTCGGAGGAGCCAACGCCGCCCCGACCGCGTGGCAGCCCGGGCAGCCGATCCCGCCCGACCCGGCCGACATCAACGGGTTCTCGCTGACGCTGCGCGGGGTTCCACGCCAGGGCGACATCCTGAAGATCGAGCCGGCCAGCGCGGTGAACTTCGCGCAGAACAACGGCAATGCGCTGTCGCTGGCGATGCTGCGCGACGAATTGATCACCAACGGTCTGACCGCGACCGACGGCTACGCGGCCGCCATGGCCGACGTCGGCGTGCGTGTGCAGGGCGCCCGGTCGACCGCCACCATCTCCGCGGCGATGGCCAACCAGGCCGAACGCGCGCGTTCCAACGAGTCGGGCGTCAACCTCGACGAGGAAGCAGCCCGGCTCATCCAGTTCCAGCAGAGCTACCAGGCCGCGGCCAAGGTGCTGCAGATCGCCCAGTCGGTCTTCGAGACGCTGCTGTCGACGGCCTCGGGTTGAGGCCCACTGAAGAAAGTCCCCCGCCATGCGCATCACATCGGCCTACGCCTTCGACTCGTCGCTGGGCAATCTTCAACGACGCCAGGAGCAGCTCAGCGACGCACAGGACAGGCTCACCAGCGGCAAGCGCGTGGCGCGTGCCAGCGACGACCCCACCGCGGCGGCGCGGGCCGAGCGCGCGCTGGCCATGATGAACCGCACCGACGCCAACGTGCGGGCCCTGGACGCCAGCCGCAGCGCGATGATGCAGACCGAGGTCGCCCTCGGCGATGCCGGCGACCTGCTGCAGCAGGCGCGGGAGCTGATCGTGAGCGCGGGCAATGCCAGCTACTCGCCCGCCGAGCGGGCCACGGTGGCAGTGGCCATCCGCGGCCTGCGTACGCAGTTGCTGTCGGTGGCCAACCGGAGTGACGGCGCCGGAGGCTTCCTCTTCGGCGGGCAGGGCAGTGCGACGCAGCCCTTCCTGGACGGGCCGACCGGTGTCACCTTCAACGGCACCACCGGTGTGCTGCGCGCCGCCACCGACGATCCCTTGCCCTTGTCGCTGGACGGCAGCGCGGCCTGGCTGAAGGCGCCGAACCCGCTGACCTCCGTTCCCGACATCTCGCTCTTCAACGTGCTGGACACCGTCATCACCCGGCTGGAGGACGGCACGCAGACCAATGCGCAGACCATCGCCTCGGTGCACGAGGCGCTGGCCGGTGTGGACACCTCCATCGGCAATGTGCTGGGCTGGCGTGCGCGCGCAGGCGAGGCCCTGAACCGTGCCGACTCGATGGAAGAACGGCTGGGCTCGATCAAGCTGGGCGCCCAGGGAGACCGTTCGACGGCCGAGGACCTGGACATGGTGCAGGCCATCTCGGAGTTCCAGAGCAAGCAGACCGGCTACGACGCCGCGCTCAAGACCTATTCGATGGTGCAGCGCCTGTCGCTGTTCGACTACCTGCAAGGCTGACGCGTCTCGCACGACCAGCACGACCGCCGCCGCACCGCACCAAGGAACCGCCCCACCATGCACGACCACCCCATCCTCGGCCAGCTCGCGCTGGGCTGCTCGCCCGTCATCGATGCCCAGCGCAGCGTCATCGGCACCCGCGTCACGGTGTTCCCTGACCGGCCCGAAGCACCGCTGGATGCCGCGGCGCTGCTCGTGGCCCTGGGCGAGGTCTGGCCACCGCTGGACCGCGCCGCCGAGGCGCCCGCGGCCGGCATCGCCACGGGGACCATCGTGCTGAACCTGGTGGGCGAATCGGCCGTGCGCAGCATGCTGGCGGCGCGCCCGTCGGCCCCCTTCGCCGTCGAGGTGCCGGCCTTCATGCTCGCAGACGCCGAAGTGGCGGCCGAAGCACAAGCCCTGCACGAAGCCGGCGGCGCGCTGTGGATCAAGGGCCGCCTGAGCCCCGAGCTGAGTCCCGCGCTGCTGGCCTGCTTCGGCGTGCTGGTGCTGGAGGTGGGCGACGCCATCCCGCCCGCGCGGCCCCGCCTGAAGACCGTCACCGCCGGCGTGCGCACCGGCGTCGAGGTCGAAGCGGCGCTCAAGCAGGGCAGCACGGCTGCGCTGGGCTGGCCGCTGGAAGACCCGGTGCCGGCCGCCACCGGCCGCACCAAGGTCACGCAGGACATGCAGGTGGTGCTGGAGCTCATCAACCGGGTAGACCGCGAGGAGCCGCTGGAACGCCTGGAAGCCACGCTGAAGGGCGACCCGTCGCTGGCCTTCCGTCTGATGCGATACCTCAACTCGGCGGCCTTCGGGCTGACGGTGGAGATCAACTCCTTCCGGCACGCGCTGATGCTGCTGGGCTACCAGAAGCTCAAGCGCTGGCTGGCCCTGCTGCTGGCCTCGTCGAGCAAGGACGTCAACGTCAAGCCGGTGATGTATGCCGCGGTGCGCCGCGGACTGCTGATGGAAGAGCTGGCGCGCTCGGCGGGTGACGCCGAGATGCGCGGCGAGATGTTCATCTGCGGCGTCTTCTCGCTGCTCGACCGCATGCTCAAGCAGCCCTTCGACGAACTGCTGCGCAGCGTGCCCGTGCCCGAGCGCGTGCGACAGGCGCTGGGCAGCGGGGACGGGCCGTTCGCACCCTACCTGGAGCTGGTGCGCGCCATCGAGCTCGGCTCGGCGTACGATGTGAGGGAGCTCGCCGAGCGACTGATGCTGACGCAAGGCGAGATCAACCGCGCGCTGCTGGCCGCCTGGCGGGCCGCGCAACAACTCGACGCCTGACTCTCCTTCTTTGCTGGTGCCAAGACCCGACCCTGCACACGTTGCGAAATCGCCCGACGACGCGCTGCTGCAGACGCTGTGGCAGTCGCCGTACCCGGCCACCTTGCAGGACGGCGCTTTCCGTCTGCTCGACGTCAACGACGCCTTCGCGGCCTTCACCGGCCGGTCACGCGCCGCACTGCTGGGCACCGACCCGCTCGACCTGCAGCCCCTGGCCGACCGCGACGCCAACCGCGCCCAGCGCGAGGCCCTGCCCGACCTGAAGGCCGCACGCTGCGACGTCGAGCCGTTGCGCCACCGGCTGGTGGACGGCCAGGGCCGGGAGAAATGGTTCAGCCTGACCCTGCGCCGGGTGCACGACGATGCAGGGCAGCCGATGTGGCTGAGCCTGCTGCAGGACATGACGGCCGAGATCGGCGCGCGCGACGAAGGCCGGCGTGCGCAGGACGAACTCGCGCTGTGGTTCGAGCTGTGTGGCTCGGGCATGCTGGTCTTCGACGACGCCGGCGCCGTCGTGCGCACCAATCCGGCCTTCGAAGGCCTGGTCGGGCGCGCCCTGATGACGCTGGAAGAAGCCGACCCCGCGCTGCAGGCGCTGCTGGGGTGGCCGCCGGGACGCGGCGCCACGCAGGGTTCGCGCAACAACGTCGAACGCCTGGGCACGCTGACGACCGCCGACGGCCGCACGCGGCGCTTGCTGGCGCGCGTGCGTGAACTCCCCAGCGACGGGCGCGGCCACCGCTACATGGCCGTGCTGGAAGACCGCAGCGCCGAAGACGAACGGGACCTGGCGCGGCGAGAGATCGATGTGCTGATGGACACCGCCAGCATCGGCGTGGCGACCTTCGATCCGGTGCGGGGATGGCTGCTGCCGGCCCCGCCCAGCGACCGCCGGCCGACGCCGGGCAAGCGCGGCCTGCAGGGCATCAACCGCGATCTCGTCGAGAAGGCCTCGTTGCCGGAGTACGAACGCCTGCAGGTGGCCTTGCGCAAGCGCGAGCGCCTGGAGGTGCGCTATGCCGTCAACCACCCCGAGAGCGGACGCCGCTGGGTGCTCACGCGTGTGGAGCCGTCGCGTGCCGCGGACGGGCAGGTCACGACCTCGGTCGTCACGCTCGACATCACGGAGCAGGAGCAGGCACGCCAGCGCAACGAGCAACTGCTGCGTGAACTGACCACCATCCTCGACGGCTCCACCGCCGGCATCGCCTACCTGCGCGGCAACGTGCTGGTGCGGTGCAACCGGCGCTTCGAGCGCATGCTGGGCTTCGCTGCGGGCGAGGCGGCCGGTGCCACGCTGCGCGAGGCCTTCGGCCGCCGCATGGACGCCGACGCGCTGCTGCCGGCCGTCGTCGAGGCGCTGAGCCAGGGCCGTCCCCATGAAAGCGAGTGGCCGGCCGCGGTGGGGGCCGCATCGACCCCGGTCTGGTACTCGCTGTCTGTGCGCCGTGCCGAGCAGGGCGGCGGCGAACCCGAAGCCGTTGCCGTGCTGACCGACATCTCGCGTCTGAAGGCCCAGCAGCGCGAGCTGGAGAGCGTGCTGCGCGAACGTGAACTGATGTTCAGCCTGTCAGAAGTGGGGATCGCCTACATGCGCGGCTCGCGCATCGAACGCGCCAACCTGGCCATGGGCGAGCTCGCCGGCTATGCCGCGCCCGAGCTGAGCGCGCTGGACGGCGTGGAGCTGTACGAAAGCGCCCGCGCCTGCATCGACTTCGAAGCCGCCGTGGCCGACGGCCTGCGCCAGGCCGGACGCTTCGTCGGAGAGCGCCGGCTGCGGCGCCGCGACGGCCGGCTGCTCTGGGTGCAGGTGGCGGTGCGCCCGGTCGACGAGAACGACGCCGCGGCCGGCGTCATCGCGTCCTTCGTCGACGTCGACGAAAGGCACCGCGCCCGGGAAACCCTGCAGATGCAGGCCGAGCGGACACGGGCCATCCTCGACTCCGTGCTGGTGGGCATCGTCACCGTGTCGGGCCACGGCATCGACTGGATGAACCGGTCGGCACGCCGCATGTTCGGCGGCGAGCTGGCCGACTTCGTCGGCGAGGACATCAGCGTGGTGGCCACGGCCGAGCCCGACCACCCGCTGCGCCTGTCGCGCGACTACTTCGACCGCCTGCACGAAGGCCAGGCCGAGACCTTCGAGTGCCGTCTGCAGGCCCGCGACGGCCGCCAGTTCTGGGTGGTGGGCAACGTCGTGGTGACCGGCCATCCTTCGGCCGGTCCGCAGCTCACCTTCGCGCTGCTGGACATCGAGCGCCGTCGCCAGGCCGAGGTCAGCATCGCTCAGGCCCAGGCCTCGCTGCAGCGCGTGATCGAGACCGCGCCGCTGGCCATCGCGCTGTTCGACGCCCGCTCGCTGCGCGTGCTTCAGCTCAACCAGATGGCCTCGGCCTTCTTCCACGCGGACACGGCCGCCATGCAGGGCCGTCCGCTCGACGAATGCGTGTCGGCGCAGCGCGCGGCGCAGCTGCGGGGCTGGCTCGAGGCTGCGGCGCTCACGCCCGAAGTGCTGCGCCGCGAGTGGCGCGACGACGTCGACGCCGCAGCGCCACGGGTCTGGGACACGCGGGTGGTCGCGCTGGCCGCCACCGGATCGGCCGCGGCGCAGGTGTTGCTGGTGGCCAGCGACGTCACCGAGCAGCGGGCTGCCGACCAGGCCCAGCTGCAGGCCGCCATCGCCCAGCGTGAACTGCTGGTGCGCGAAGTGCACCACCGCATCAAGAACAACCTGCAGGGGGTGGCCGGGCTGTTGCAGCAGAACGCCAGCCGCCACCCCGAACTCGCCGTGCTGCTCAACGAGGCTGTCAGCCAGGTGCAGGCCATCGCACAGGTCTACGGACTCCAGGTGGGGGGGGACGGGCCGCTGGTGCTGCCGCGCGTCCTGGAGACCATCGCCATGTCGGTTCAGCGCACGTTCGGCCGCACGATCGCCGTGACCACCTTGCCGGGCGCTGCCGACGACCTCATCCTGCCGGAGGCCGAGGCCATTCCCGTCGCGTTGACCCTCAACGAGCTGCTGACCAATGCCGTCAAGCACAGTGGCGGGGGCGCCGTTCGCTGCGACGTGCGCGCCAGCGACACGGGGGCCGTGCTGCACATCGCCAACGCCGGGCGCCTGCCCGCGGGCTTCAGCCTGCAGCAGGTGGCCGGGGGCGTCTCGGGACTGGGCCTGGTGAAGGCGCTGCTGCCGCGACGCAGCGCCACGCTGAGCCTCGCGCAGGCCGGCGACGAGGTGCTGGCCACCATCGAGCTGCGGGAACCCGGCGTGCGCCGCCACGTGCCGCCGCGCGCCACGGCGGCGGGCTTTGCGACAGAATGAGCGCAGGGAGTGCGCGCCATGACGCAGCGGCCATGACATCCAAGGGAAACATTCTCGTCGTCGACGACGACCGCCTCGTGCTGGCCACGGTCACCCACGGGCTGGGACAGGCGGGTTACCACGTCATCGACGCCGACAACGGCGACGACGCCATCCTCCTGGCCCGCCAGCACAAGCCCGACCTGGCGCTGCTGGACATCCGCATGGAAGGCAAGAGCGGTTTCGACGTCGCAGCCTACCTGCGCGATGCCTCTCGCATCCCGTTCATGTTCCTGTCGGCCTTCTCAGACGCCGAGACCGTGTCGCGGGCCGAGGGGCTGGGCGCCGTGGGCTACCTGGTCAAGCCGCTGGACGTCTCGCAGATCGTGCCCATCGTCGACCAGGTGATGGCCCGCTTGCGCAGCGGAGCCCCCGTCGCCGCCCCGCTGACTCCGGTGAGCGCCACCGCGGCCCCGGCGGCCCGGGAGTCCCCTTCGCCCGTGCCCGCGTCGATCGACCTCGTGTCGCTGGCGGTGGGCATCGTCATGCACCGCTACAGCCTGGACCGCCGGGATGCGCTGGCCCGTCTGGAGCGCCTGGCCCGGGACCAGGGTCTGACGCTCGATGTGCAGGCAGGGCGGCTGGTCGGTGCGGTCGAGGAACTCGCCCGCACGGCCCAGTGAAACGTGCCGGCCGCGTCCTTCAATCCCGCAGGGTGAAGTAGAAGCTCGCGCCCTTGCCGGGCTCGGCATCGGCCCAGATGCGGCCGCCGTGCCGCGCCACGATGCGCTTGACGGAAGCCAGGCCCACGCCGGTGCCCGGGAACTCGCTGGCGCTGTGCAGGCGCTGGAAGAGGCCGAACAGGCGGTCGACGGCGCGCATGTCGAAACCGGCGCCGTTGTCCCGCACGACGAAGACGCGCTGGCCGTCGATGGCCTCGCAGCTGAAGCTCACCTGGGGGGCGTGGCAGCGCTGCGTGTACTTCCAGGCGTTGCCGAGCAGGTTCTCCAGCACCAGGCGCAGCAGGGTCGGATCGCCTTGGGCAGAGATCCCGGGCTGCACCTGGATGTCGATCTGGCGGTCGGGCGCGCCACGCCGCAGTTCGTCCACCACGAAGCCGGCCAGCTGCGACAGGCTCACCGGCTGGCGCGCCAGCGGCTGCGTCGACAGCCGCGCGATGGCCAGCAGCGCGTCGATCATCTGGTTCATGCGGGCGGCAGCGCCCAGCACCCGGTCGAGGTGATCGTTGCCCACGCGGTCGATCTGCGCGCCGTAGTCTTCCTTCAGGATGCGCGTGAAGCCTTCGACGACGCGGATGGGCGCCCGCAGATCGTGCGATACGGTGTAGCTGAAGGACAAGGCGTCCTGCGCTGCAGCGTCGTCGAGCGCGGCGTCGAGCACCTGAGGGGCCACGGGCGCCAGCCGCAGGATGCCGACATGGCCGGTGAAGGCGCCCAGGTCGTCGGTCTGCGGCACGGCGGACAGTTCGAGAGCCTGCGTGGCACCGGGCTGCCGCAGCACCACGCGGCGTCCTCGCAGGGCCGACTGGGACGACAGCGCACCCGCCAGGCCGCCATCGCCCTCGACGCCGCCGGGCGTCCCGGCCGTCGCGGCAGAGACCGGTGTGGCCGTGAGCAGCTCGGCCAGCGGACGACCCACCCAGCTGCCCGCAGGCACCGCCGCGGCGGCCCACGGCGGCGCCGGTTCGGTCCAGGTGATGTCGGTGACGCAACCCTGCACGTCGGTGCGCCAGCACAGGCCGTCGGCGAGCTGCTGCATGGACCTCAGCAGGCGCTGGTCGAGCCGCCGTTCGGCGGCAGCCCGGCGGCGCGCGCCCTGGTCACCGATCCACCAGGCACCCCCCGCCACCAGCACCAGCGCAACGCACGCGAACAGCCACGGCCCCAGCGACGGTGCCGCCGCCGCGGTGTCGGCGGCACCCGCCATGGCCGGGCACAAGGCGCCGGGCAAGGTCAGGGCACCGTGGGGCCGCGCACGCTGGGGCTGCATGCGGCGATTGTAAGGACCGCCCCCAGGGCTTCGGCTCGCGTTGCACCACGGCACGCGGCGTCGCCAAGCGTGCGGCTTTTGGCTTGACTCGCGGCCTCGGTGCCCGCATCCTCGTTACAACCTACAGTGCGGGCCGCGAACAGCCGATCTCCAGGCCACGTTCGCGACCAACCAAATGCCCCCCATTGAAGATTCCGCCCGCACAGGACCTTCCGACCTCGTTCTCGACGAAGTCGCCCTGGGCAAGCTGCGCGAGCTCGATCCGGAAGGGCGCGCAGGCATCCTGGTGCGCGTTCTGCGCACTTATGAGACCTCTCTTCAGAGAACCCTCGTTGCCATGGCAGAGGCCGGGCGAGGTCCCGACCTCGTCGAGGTGCGCCGGCACGCCCACACGCTGAAGTCGTCTTCGGCCAGCGTCGGCGCGCTGGCGCTGGCGGCGCTGTGCGCCGAAGCGGAAGCCCTGGCCCGTGACTCGAACGCGGCCGGGCTGCCGCGCGTGCTGCAGTCGCTGCAGGACGAAGGTCGCCGCGTGACTGCTGCGGTTCAGGCTATGCTCCAAGCTTGACCTGACGCCGTTGATGAAACTCGTTCACGCCTCAGCAGACGAAACGCCAGTGGCCCCGCCGAGGGTCCTGCTCGTCGACGACGACGAGGTGAACCTGTTGCTCACGGCGCTGGCCCTGCGCGAGCGCGGTTTCGAGATCACCGAAGCTTCGGGCGGTGAACAGGCGCTCGAACTCCTGAACGACTGGACCCCCGACATCATCGTGCTCGATGCGATGATGCCCGGGCTGGACGGCTTTGCCACCTGCCAGGCCATCCGCGGCATGCTGGGCTTCGACAGCGTGCCCATCCTGATGCTCACGGGCCTCGACGACGACGCCTCGATCACCCATGCGTACGAGGTGGGTGCCACCGACTTCTTCGTCAAGGCCACCCAGTGGAGCCTGCTGGCCGGCCGCCTGCGCTACCTGCTGCGTGCCTCGCGCACCCGCATCGAGCTCGCCAGCAGCAAGGCCAAGCTGGCTCGCGCCCAGGACCTGGCCCGCATGGGCTCCTTCGACTGGATGCGCGACGACCGCAATCTCGCGATGTCGGTCGAGGGCCTGCGGGTGCTGGGCCAGGCGCCGAGCGAGGCCGTGAGCCTGCGCACGCTGCTGCGCATGGTCCCTTCCGAGGGCCGGCCGACCCTGTTCAGGCTGCTGCGCGAGGTGTTCCGCCACAGCTCGGTGCTGGCCACCGACGTCCCCATCACGTTGTTCGACGGGCGCCAGCGCATCATCCACGTCGAGGCCGAGCCCGAATTCAGCGAGCACGGGCAAAGCATCGGCTACACCGGCATCGTGCAGGACGTCACCGACCGCCGCCAGGCCGAGGACAAGATCCGCCACCTGGCCAATTTCGATGCCCTCACCGGCCTGCCCAACCGCCGCCAGCTGATCTGGCGTGCCGAACGTGCGGTCGAATACGCCCGCCGCGGCGACCACCAGTTCGCGCTGCTGCTGATCGATCTCGACCGCTTCAAGATCGTCAACGACACGCTGGGCCACGCCGCCGGCGACGAACTGCTGATGGAAGTGGCTCGGCGCCTGCGCGGCTGCGTGCGCCACAGCGACCAGATCATGGATTCCAGCCTCGATGCTGCCGGCGCGCGTTCGCACCGCCTGCTCGAGGCCGTGGGCCGCCTGGGCGGCGACGAGTTCGTGGCCCTGCTGCCCGAGGTCGCCGACGAGCGCGACGCCGACCGCGTGGCCCAGCGCGTGCTGGAAGTGATGCGCGAGCCGATCTTCGTCGGCGGCCAGGAATGCTTCGTCACGGCCAGCGTCGGCGTGGCCCTGTACCCGCGCGACGGCACCACGGTGGCCGACCTGATGCGCAATTCCGACGTGGCCATGTACGCCGCCAAGGGGCAGGGCAAGAACGCCTCGGCCATCTACGGCCCGCAGCTGGCCGGCCGCGGCCGCGAGAAGCTCGAGCTGGAAAGCGCGCTGCACAAGGCCATCGAGCGCAACGAGCTGGTGCTGCACTACCAGCCCAAGATCGATGGTGGGCGCCGAGGCGCTGATGCGCTGGCGCCGCGGCGACGTGCTGGTGCCGCCGGCCGAATTCATCTCGCTGGCCGAAGAAACCGGCCTCATCGTCCCGATGTCGGAATGGGCGCTGCGCGAAGCGGCGCACCAGGCCAAGGTCTGGCAGACCCGCGTGGGCTTCGCCGACTCCATCGCCGTCAACCTGCCCAGCCGTCTGTTCGAGCGCAGCGACCTCATCGAGTGCATCCACCAGGCCGTCACCAGCCAGGGCGTGCCGCACCGCGTGATCATGCTCGAGATCACCGAAGACAACCTGATGAAGGACCTGCAGAACGTCATCCCGTCTCTGCACCGGCTGAACGAGATCGGCGTCGAGATCGCCATCGACGATTTCGGCACCGGCTACTCGTCGCTGGCCTACCTGACCACGCTGCCGATCAGCGAACTGAAGGTCGACCGCAGCTTCGTGCGCGACCTCGGCGTCACGCCGCAGAGCGCTGCCGTGGTCACCGCCATCATCGCACTGGCGCGTTCGCTGGGCCTGCGCGTCATCGCCGAAGGCGTCGAGACCCTGCGCCAGATGGAGGTGCTGCACCGGCTGGGCTGCGTGGTGATGCAGGGCTTCCTGTTCAGCCGCCCGGTGCCGCCCGACGACCTCGAAAAGTGGCTGACCCACACCGTGGAGGGCCGCAACGCCGTCTGGATCGGCCAGGCCGAGGCGCTGGAGGCTGCTCCAGAGGTCGCGCGCATCGGCGGGCGCCGCTTCTAGGGCGCACGTCTCTCGGTGGATCCAGCCGGCTCGTCCCCGCCCGCGATGGCGCCTGCGCAACTGGCCAAGGCGGCCTTGCGGCGCCTGGCCCTGGCCAAGCTGGAACCCACGCCCGAGAACTACGCCCGCGCCTATGCCGAGGAAGGCGGCGCCGCGTCCTTGCTGCCCGACAAGCTCAAGCCGCTGATCGAGCAACTCGCCCAGCGTGCCACCGACGATGCCGCCCTGCGTGACGACCTGCTGCGGGCGATCGTCGCGGGGCAGTGGGACCAGGGCGGCGCCGCCCTCGAACGCATCGCCGCAGGCGCCGAAGCCCGCTCCCGCGCCTGGGCCGAGATGATCGAGCGCCTGGCGCGCGGCCTGGGGCGCGGCTCGAAGCAGTGGTCGGCCGCTCGACGCCGCGACAGCCTGCAGCGCGTGCTGGACGGCAGCCGCAGCGACCAGAACCGACTGCAGCAGCGTCTGCAGTCCTTGCTGGGGGCCTGGGACAGCGATGCCGCACCGGGCAGCGATCTGGCCCCCGACCTGGGGCTGGAGCCCGCGGCACAGGCAGAGGCTGCCGCCGCGGCGCTGCCTCTGCAAGCCGTGCACGCCCTGCCGGAAGGCGACTGGACGCGGGTGGCTCACGGGCTGGAGCGCACGGTGAACGTCGCGCTGCCTGGCAACGAGCCGCGGGCCCGGGTGCTGGCCGACCAGCTTGCTGCGCTGGCCGACCGCCTGCCGCTCGAAGGCGCCACGCCCGCGCTGGTGGAGGCCATCGACACCGTGTGCGATGAAGTCAGACGCTTGTTCCAGCATCGCCACCGACTGCTCGACGAGCTGACGGGCCTGTGCCGCGAGCTCACCGCAGGCCTCACCGATCTCGCCGAGGACGACAGCTGGGCTCGTGGCCAGTGCGCCCAGCTGCAGGCGCGGCTGGCCGACGAACCCAATGTGCGGAGCGTTCGCGCCGCACAGGAGTTTCTGGCCGAGACCCGCGAGCGCCAGCAGCGGGTGCGCGACGAGCGCAATGCTGCGCGCGACGCCATCAAGTCGATGATCCAGCGCATGCTCAGCGAACTGGGCGAACTGGGCGCGCATACCGACCGCTTCCAGGAGAACATCGGCCGCCACGCCGAGGCCGTGGAGCGTGCCGAGAGCCTGGAGAGCCTGGCCGGCGTGGTGCGCGAGATCGTCAGCGAAAGCCGCTCGGTGCAGCAGATCGTGCAGCAGACGCAGCAACGCCTGCAGGGCGAGCACGCGCGCGCCGGTCAACTCGAGGCGCGCGTGCGCGAGCTCGAATCCGAGCTGCGCCGCCTGTCCGACGAGGCCACCACCGACGCGCTGACCCAGGTGGCCAACCGACGCGGCCTGGCAGCAGCCTTCGACAACGAGTTGGCACGCATCGCGCGCGACGGCGCCGACCACGCGCCGCTGTCGATGGCGCTGATCGACATCGACAACTTCAAGAAGCTCAACGACTCGCTGGGTCACGCCGCGGGCGACGAGGCCTTGCGCTCGCTGTCGGCCGCGGTCAAGGAACGCCTGCGTCCGGGCGACCACCTCGCCCGCTTCGGCGGCGAAGAGTTCGTCGTGCTGTTGCCGTGCACCGGCGACGTCGAGGCGCAGGACGTGCTCAACCGCCTCCAGCGCAGCCTCACGGCCAGCCTGTTCATGCACGACGACAAGGAGGTCTTCGTGACCTTCTCGGCCGGCGTGACCGCATGGCGCAGCGGAGAAGCGCTCGATGCGGCGCTGGAGCGCGCCGACGAGGCCCTCTACGAAGCCAAGAGGACAGGCAAGAACCGCACTTGCAGGGCCTGAGGGCGGTACCCCTCACGATTTGTTGCGCTATCGGCCACCGCGCGGCTCAAGTGGAGCCGCCTTCGAGCCGAAAACGGGAAGACATCACAGGCGGGTTCGCGCCGCCTGGGCCTCCTCGACGTCTTCCACCCAGCCCGCCACGACCATGCTCAACGAGGTCTTTGGCCCTCTCAAGAGAGCGGCCCGCGCGATCTTCAAGGACGACATCCGCGTGGTCCGCAGCGAGGCCGGGGTGCGCGTGTGGCTGCACGACGGCGAAGGGCCTGACCTGCCACCCGCCGAGATGGAACGGCGGCGCGCCGAACAACGCGAGCAGGAGCTGCTGGACCGCATGCGCCGCGAGATCTCGGCCTTGCTCGACGACGTACCGGGATCGCGATCGCGGCTGCGGCAGCTGGCACACGTCGAGCAGCAGTTGAAGGCCGAAGGCCTGACCGCCCTGAAGAGCCTGCCCCTGCCGCTGTTGCGGCTGGCCCTGACGCAGTTCGAAGCCGAGGTCGTGAACTGGGCACCGGAAGGCCTGGCGTGCCTGCGTTCGAAGATGGCGGTGGCGCTGCGCGATCGCGAGGCCGCTGGCGAGGAAGACCACGGCATGGGCGAAGTGCCCAGCGACCTGCCGGCGCTCAGCGTCACCGAGGTCGATGTCGACCTGGACGCCGCAGACCCGGACGAGGCTGCTTTGCTGGCAGCGTACGGCGCGGTCGCAAGCGCCGCAGCAAGCAAGGAAGCGGCACCGGGCTGACCCGGCCACGGTCACCGCGCGGCCGGGCAGGGTGCTGACGCCGGTTCCTGTGCCCGGGCCCCCGGGGGGCACGGTCCCCGGTGTGAACGGATTCCGGGGTGTCACGACCTATCATCCGGTCGCTGACTGGGGAGCCGAGATGAAGTGGTTGCGATTCCTGCACGACGGGGAAGCCTGTCTGGGTCTGATGGAGGGTGCACATGTACTGAGGTACCGAGGCGATCCTTTCGGTGCCAACGAACCGACAGGCGAGCGCTTTCCGCTGGAGGGGCTGGACTGGCTGCCGCCCTGCGTTCCGGGCAAGATCGTTGCGCTGTGGAACAACTTTCGCGCGGCCGCCGACAAGAACGGCTGGGCGCCCCCGACCGAACCTCTGTGGTTCCTGAAGTCGCCGGGCAGCGTGACGGGGCCGCACCAGGCCATCCCTTCGCTGCCCGCATCGGCGGGTCGCGTGAGCTACGAAGGCGAACTGGCGATCGTCATCGGCCGCCGGGCCCGCGCGGTGGCGCCGCACGACGCCGCGTCGCACATCTTCGGCTACACCTGCGCCAACGACGTCACGGCCATCGAGCTGCTCAACCGCGACCCGGCGTTCCCGCAGTGGGCGCGCGCCAAGAGCTTCGATGGCTTCTGTCCCCTGGGGCCGGTGATCGAGACCGAGTTCGACCCCGCAACGGCGAAGGTGATGACCCGTGTGGGCGGCCGTGAACGCCAGAACTATCCTTTGTCGGACATGTTCTTTCCGCCGCTCGAGCTGGTGTCCCGGCTGTCGCACGACATGACGCTGGAGCCGGGCGACGTGATCCTGTGCGGCACCTCGCTGGGCGTGTTGCCGATGAAGCCCGGGACGCCGGTGGAAGTCGAGATCCCGGGCATCGGCGTCCTGGCGAACTTGTTTGCCTGAGCGTGGCGCCTCACGCACAAACGACGATGGCCGCCACGGCGTGCCGGTCGTCTCGTTGCAATTCGCACGGCGCGCAGGTGCCGGGTCCCTCAAAATGAAGGATTGGCCGCGACTGCCCCGAAAGATCCGACGACATGCCGAATCGCCCTCCTGAAGAACAGCGCTGGCTGGCTGCCGTGGACAGCGGCAGGGTGGGGGTCTGGGATCTCGACCCGCGGCTGGAGGTGGTTCACTACGCGCCCCAGTGGAAGTCGCAGCTGGGATTCCCGCGCATCCATAGCGCCGACAGCACCGGGTTCTGGCGCTGCCGGGTGCACCCGCAGGACTACGGCACCATGTTGCGGTCGCTCCGCCAGCACCTCGACGGCAGTCTGCCCACCTACGAGGCGCGGTTCCGGCTGCGCAGCAACGGGTCGGGCTACCGCACGGTGCTGTCCCGCGGGCGTGTGGTCGAACGCGACCACCATGGCGCCGCCACACGCATGGTGGGCACGATGGTCGATCTGACGGATCGACCGATCGTGTCGGCCTGCCACGGGCTGGTCACCGAAGACCCTGACCATGCGGTCGAGCCACATCGCGTGCCCTTTCACCTGCTGCTGGGCGTGTCCCCGGGTTCGACCACGGCCCCGACCGAACTCGTCGCCGCCGACAGGCGGCGCCTTGTCGACCAAGTGCACGACCTGCTGCACCTGGCCAGCCGTGAGGCCCGCACGGGAGCGTGACCGGGGTGGTTCCCTGCGCCGCCCCGCAGGGCGGCGGGTCCCCAGCGGGGCAAGCCTTCGACGAGGTCGGACCTTGCGACCGGCCACGTGCCGGCATGCGGCATCACGCTGCCGCGAGCTGCGGCGCGCGGCGCACGAGGGCGAGGATCGCCGGCATCTGGGCCTCCGCGGCACGGCGTCCAGCGTCCACGAGGTAGGGCATCGCCTCCGTGTCGAACAAGCCGACGCGCCGTTCAAGGTGGGGCACGATGCTCAGCAGGCGGACGCCGCTGCCTTGCGCTTCGCCCAGGCGCGCCTGCATGAGGTTGTTGGTCAGTGCCGAGGTGACTTGCGCCAGCAGCCGGGAGGGGCCGTCGATACGGTTCGGCATCGGCGACTCGAAGCCCAACGCCACCACCACCTGGGCGTCGAAGGCCGCGCTCACGGGCAGCGGGTCAGCGATGAAGCCGTCGATCAGCCGGCGGCCGCCGATCTGCACCGGGGCGAACATGAAGGGCAGTGCGATGCTGGCCCGCAGCGCCGTCACCAGCGGACCCTCACGCAGCACCACGCGTTCGCCCGTCGCGGCATCCGTGGTGGTCACGCGCAAGGCGGTGCGCAGGTGTTCGATGCGTACATCGCCGAAGGCCTGTTCCAGGCGTTGCATCACGCGGCTGTCGTCGCGCAAGGAGAAGTCGGCGTCGAAACGACCCAGGCGTGGCCACATCATCTGTGGAACCGCCATCCATCGGCGCTTGCGGGTGACCTCGCGCGACCACAGCGTGGTGGCGATGCGGATGGCCCCGCCCGCGTCGTGCCCGGCGGCGATGAGCGCACCGAACATCGCCCCGGCGCTGCAGCCCACCACCAGGTCAGGCACCAGACCTTCGCGCGCCAGCACCTCCACCATCCCCAGGGCCGCGATGCTGCGCACGCCGCCACTGCCAAGGACCAGAGCGAAGCGGGGGGCACGGCGCGCGTTCGGATTGACGGGTGACGTCTCGAGCGACGGCATCAGGGAGACTCCAGGCGGCGTCTGGTGCATCTGCAGCCTCAGCGCACCGCTGCCTGGGGGTGCGCCGGCCATGCCTGCCGCAGCCATGACCAGAAAGGCTGCACGGGCACCGGCTGGGGCGCGGCCACGACGCCCAGCGGGCACCGGACCTTGACGATCCTGTCGTCATCGACGTCCGGGCTGAAGGCAAAGCCGCAGCGTCGCATCAGACCCAGCATCGCGAGGTTGTCCTGCAGAACCTCGCCTTGCAGCCACTGACAGCCGGCAGCCGTGGCCGCGCGTTGAAGCGCCTGCATCGCCCAAGTGCCCACGCCCTGGCGCTGCCACCGGTCGGCCACCATCAGCGCGAAGTCTGCACCCTGGCCACCCGGCTCCAAGACGCAGCGGGCATCGGCGATCAACGCTTCCGACCCGTCGATCACGGTGCTCACCACCAGAGCCACCTGCCGGCGGTGGTCGATGGTGCTCATCTGGCGATAGCGGCCGGCCGACAGCCTGACCGCGCCGTGAAAGCGGTGGCGCCGCGCCGCGGGGGGCAGCCCGTCCACCAGGCGTGCCAGCAGATCGGCGTCCTGCGGAAGAACAGGTCGCAGTGTCAGCCATCGGGACGGTCCGGCAGCGCGCGTCTCGACCATGTGTGCCGCTTCGGGAGGAGGGAGGTGGTGAGTGCGAGGGGTCGGTGAAACAGGCATGGCAGGCTCCGGCAGGGTCGGCTTGTAGGCGCAGCTCGCGGGGATGCGGACAGGCATGGGTCGCGGCGTCAGTGCACTGTGCTGCCCGCCCACCCACCGATCACCCACTGATGCGAGGCTTCTGGCGCCTTTCGCTGCCCGCTAAACTGCCCATCGACATGTCCTGCTGCGCGACACCGATTCAATGAGCCCGAAGGGCACACGGGCGATCGTCGGGCGGCCTGCGGGTGATCGTTTCGACGACGCCTGGCAGCGTTGGGACGCAGCGGCCCTGGTGCAGGCCTGCGAGGCGGTGGGCCCGCCGGATTCGACGGCCTCGCCGGACCTGGCCTACTGGGGTGCGATGGCCGAGTTCATGGCCGAAGGTGCTGACGCGCTGGCATGGCTGGACCGGGCCTGGTCCGGCTTCGATGCCGGCGGACAGGGCCAGCAGGCCGCTGTCGCGGCCAATGCAGCCCTGGTGCTGTGCCTGCTGGACAGCGGCGCCATGAGCCGGCTGGATGAATGGCACATGCGTGTGGAGGCCGCCCCCCAGTCGCTGGACAGGGGCGGGCCCCTACCGGCCCTTTGGCTGCGGCTCGGCGTCCTGGCCCGCGTGGCCCTGGGCAAGGCCGACTCCAGCGACGCCGTACTGGCGGCCGAGGAGGTGCTGATCAACCTGCAGCCCCTGCAAACCGTTCTCACGGCGCACGAGCGTTTGCTGGTGGCCTTGGTTCTCGTCGAGTACTACTTCGCCGTTGCCCGCTTCGAGCAGTTCGACTACCTGGCCAATCTGGTGGAGCACGCGCCGCTGTTCAGCGCAGCCTCACCGGCGCTGCAGGCGCGGTGGGTGTGCACGCATGGATTTGCCCTGTACCACGTCGGCAACCACGAGCGGGCCGAAAGGGCCTGGCAGCGGGCGCTGGCCATGTCGCACGCGGGCGGGCCGGGCAGCACGCTCGGCCTGAAGGTGACGATCGCGCTGGCGCGCCTGCTCCTGGACCGCGGGCGTGTGGCCGATGCCGACCGCGTCGTGGAAGCCCTGGACCCGCGCTGGGGCGCGGGCCGCACGCTGCAGCTGGTGGAATTGCAGCAGACGCGGGCCCGCGTACAACTGCTGCGTGGGCAGCCTGCGCAGGCCTTGGCCACCCTGAACGAGGCCGATCGCCTGGCTGCCGCTGCGGGAGTGGCGCAGACCGAAAACGGTGGGCGTCTGACCGACCGTGCCCAGATCTATATCGCGCTGGGCCGCTGGAGCGACGCAGAGGCCGTGTGTGCACGGATGGTGGCCGAGCAGAGCGGACGTCAAGCCCAGGTGGCGGGCTGTCTCCAGCATCTGCTGCGCGCATTCGTGGAACGCTTTGCCGACCCACCCGCCAGCCGCGAAGACCTGGCAAAGGGTCTGGCGCTGGCGCAGGCTGCGCGCTACACGATGTTCTTTCGCCTGTTGCCGGAGACGGCAGCCTCGGTGTGTGCACTGGCCTTGCAGGCCGAGATGGCCCCGCAATTCGTGGAGGAGGTGATTCGCAGCCGCCAACTGCCTGCGCCGCCCATTGCCGACGCACGCTGGCCCTGGCCCCTGTGGTTGAACCTGCTGGGCGGTTTCGAGATGCGTCGCGACGGTCGGCCGGAACCGGGCAGCGCCAAGACGCAGCAGAAGCCCCTGGAACTGCTTCGCCTGTTGGCCTGCGAGAGAAACCTGTCACTGGGTACTCAGACGGTGATGGCCGCCCTGTGGCCCGATGCTGACGATGCCGCGGCGCGCAAGAGCCTCGAGATGGCCGTGTTGCGGCTGCGCCGCTTGCTGGGAGACGCCACATTGCTGTGGGTAAGCGACGGCCGGGTCGGGCTGGACGCCGCGCGTGCCAGTTCGGATGTGCAGCAGCGGCGCAGGCTGATCGAGCAAGTGGAGTCCCTGGCGATGCGCTCGAGCGGTCATGACGCCGGCAGCGTGACCCAGTCCGAGTGCCTGGCGCTCGTGCAGCGCGTCGTCGCGTTCTCGCGCGGTGACTTGTTGCCCGGTCTGGCGTCCGCGCCGTGGCTGGAGGCTGAGCGACAACGCTGTCGCGACGACACGGTGCGCGCCGCACTTGCCGCCGCCACGGTGATGGAGCGTCTGCAGATGGGCCCGGCCGAGCGCGAGCTGCTGGAGACCGCCCTGCGAACAGAACCATTGGCCGAGTCCTTGGTGCGGCGGCTCATGCACGCGCATGCGCGGGCCGGTCAGCGGGGCGATGCGTTGCGAGTCTTCGAGAGCTACCGCCAGCAACTGCAGCGCCACGGCGCGCAACCGGGCGAACACATCGAAGCCCAGTGGCGGGCGGTGATCGCCAGCAGTGCGGCGGGTTCGGCAGGCTAGCGGGCGTGGTGAGAGCCACGCTGGCGGAAGCGGTGAGATTCGAACTCACGGACGGGATGAACCGTCGCCGGTTTTCAAGACCGGTGCCTTAAACCGCTCGGCCACGCTTCCTTGCGCCGGATTCTCTCATCCCGGCTTGCGGGAGGGCTCGCAGTCGGTCTGCCACACGTCACGCCGGCCGCCATCCACCCTCACGGCCGTGAGCGCGCCACCCCACACGCAGCCCGTGTCCAGGGCCAGCAGGTCAGGGCGGTTCACCAGGCCCAGGGTGCTCCAGTGGCCGAAGGCGATCGGCTGACCGGCGCTGCGGCGGCCGGGCACGGCGAACCAGGCGTGGTGGCCGGGAGGGGCATCGGCCAGCCCGTCCTTGGCCTTGAAGTCCATCGTGCCGTCGGCCGTGCAGAAGCGCAGGCGCGTCAGCGCGTTGACCACCACGCGCCAGCGCTCTGCACCCTGCAGATCGTCACGCCAGGTTGGCGGCTCGTTGCCGTACATGCCCTGCAGGAACGCCGCGCGGCGGGGCGGCTCGCGCAGCTGCGCTTCGACCTCGGCGGCCAGCGCCAGCGTTTGCGTGGCGTCCCACTGGGGCAGCACGCCGGCGTGCACGCACAGCCAGCCTTCCACCACACAGGCCATGCGGCGATGGGCCAGCCAGTCCAGCCAGGCGTCGCGCCGCGGGTCGTCCAGGATGTCCTGCACGGTGTCGCCGCGGTGCAGCTTGCGCACGCCCTGCGCCACGGCCAGCAGATGCAGGTCGTGGTTGCCCAGCAGGCAGGTCGCTGCATCGCCCAGGCCGGCCAGGTGCTGCAGCACCTTCAGCGAGCCCGGACCCCTGTTGATCAGATCGCCCAGCACCACCAGACGGTCGCGCGACGGCGAGAAGTCCATCTGCGCCAGCAGCGACTCCAGCGCCGACGAGCAACCCTGCACATCACCCATCAGATAGACCATGGGGCGATTCTGCTACGCTTGCGCGCCCTGAATTCCAGGCTGCGTGCACGCGCGGCCCGCGCATGGACGTCGCCCTCCTCGTTTTCCTGATCCTGCTGAACGGCGTCTTCGCGATGTCGGAAATGGCCCTCACTGCGGCGCGCAAGGCACGTCTGCAGGTGATGCTGGAAAGCGGCGAGTCGGGTGCCCGCGCCGCGATGGACCTGCACGAGAACCCGACGAAGTTCCTGTCGACGGTGCAGATCGGCATCACCTCCATCGGTGTGCTGAACGGCATCGTCGGCGAGGCGGCCTTCTCGCAGCCGTTCGCGCAGTGGCTGGTGAAGACCTTCGAGGTGGCCGAGCGACCGGCGTCGATCGGCGCCACGGCGCTGGTCGTCATCCTCATCACGGTGCTGACCATCATCTTCGGTGAGCTGGTGCCCAAGCGCATCGGGCAGACACACCCCGAAACGGTGGCCCGGCTGGTGGCCCGTCCGATGAACCTGCTGTCGGCCGCCACGCGGCCGCTGGTGGTGCTGCTGTCGAGCACCACCAACGGCGTGCTGTCGCTGCTGGGCATGCGCAACGGACCGTCCCGGGCGGTGACCGAGGAAGAGATCGCGGCCAGTCTGGAGGAGGGCGTGGACGCCGGGGTGATCGAAGCGCAGGAGCACCAGATGGTGCGCAACGTGTTCCGCCTCGACGACCGCCAGATCGGATCGATGATGATCCCGCGCGCCGAGATCGTCTGGCTCGACGTCAACCAGCCTATGCCCGAGATCATCGCGGCCATTTCCGAGAACGGCCACACCCGCTACCCGGTGTGCCGCGGCGGGCTGGACGACGTCGTGGGGGTGCTGGGCGCGCACCGCATGCTGCAGCCGCTGGCCGAGGGCCGGGCTGTCGACCTGATGAGCCTGGTGGAACCAGCGGTCTTCGTGCCGGAGACGCTGTCGGGCATGGAACTGCTCGAGCACCTGAAGCAGGCCACCGCCGACCTCGTCTTCGTCGTCGACGAATACGGGGCGGTGCAGGGCGTCATCACCGAGCGCGATGTGCTCGAAGCCATCACCGGCGAGTTCGGCAACAGCACCGACGAAGATGCCTGGGCCGTGCAGCGTGAAGGCGGCGGCTGGCTGATGGACGGCCTGATCCCCGTGCCCGAGTTCAAGGACCGGCTCGAACTGAAGGACCTGCCCGAGGAAGATCGCGGGCGCTACAACACCCTGGCCGGCATGATCATGCTGCTGCTGGGCCGCCTGCCGCGTACCGGCGACAGCGTCGACTGGGAAGGCTGGCGTTTCGAAGTCGTCGACCTCGACGGCAAACGTGTCGACAAGGTGCTGGTAACGCGCACCGAAGAACCCCCTGGAGAAGAACCTTGATCAATCCCCAACTGCACCAGAAACCGGTGGCCGTCGACCGCGGGCAGCACCGTGCCGTGCAGCTCAAGCTGCCCGTCACCGACTGGAGCGTGGCTGCCAGCATCAATTCGATCTTCGTGGCCGTCACCGAGTTCGGCGACGCCAGCCGCGAAATGCCCATCCTCTTCGTGAACGCCGGTCAGGACGAGGCTGGCAAGCCCCTGGTGGCGCCCATCGCCGTGATGGGCCTGCACCCGGGCGAGAACCTCTTCCTGAAGGGCAGCACCTGGCGCGGCCGCTACATGCCGGCGGTGCTGCGCACCTACCCCTTCTGCATCGGCCGCATCGACGACAAGCAGTTCGCGATCTGCCTGGACACGGCCTGGTCGGGCGTGACGACCAGCGGCGGCGAGCCGCTGTTCAAGCCCGACGGCACGGCCAGCCCGCTGCTCGAGGCCGCCCAGCAGCAGTTGGAGATCGTCGAGACCGAGGTGCAGCGCACCAAGCTCATGTGCCAGCGGCTGGCCGAACTCGACGTGCTGCGCGACATGCGCTTCGACGCCACCTTCCCCGACGGCAAGACGCACACCGTCGACGGTTTCCTGACCGTCGACGAGGAACGCATGAAGCAGTTGCCCGACGACGTGATCCTCGAGCTCAACCGCAGCGGCATGCTGAGCATCATCCACGCGCACTGGGTGTCGCTGGGCAACATGCGCATGCTGGTCGACTGGTACATCGAAGCCCATCCCGCCACGGCGCCCGCCACGGCCTGAGGCGCATCGCGCCACCTGCCGCCCGACACTCCCCCCAACGCCTGCCACCGACCCGCACCCCATGACCGTTCATCTGAAGAAACCCGGCGCTGGCGCCGTGCCCGTGCACCTCGTCGATCGCGCCAGCTTCGCGGGTCTCACGGCGCCGCTGACCGCCCCGGCGCGGCAGTGGCTGGACACGGTGGGTTTCAAGGGCAGCCCCGACACCCATGCGCTGATCCCCGGGCCCGACGGCAAGCTCGAAGCCGTGTGGGCCGGCGTGCGCGAGCCGGGCCACCCCTTCGCGCTGGGGGCGCTGCCCCAGGCCTTGCCCCCGGGTCGCTACCAGCTGGGCGCCGACGGGCTGGAGGCCGATGTCGGCGCCGCGGCGCTGTCCTGGGCCCTGGGCAGCTATGGCTTCGACCTGTACAAGCCGCGCGCCCGGGCCACGGCCGAACTGTTGCTGCCGCCCACGGACCTGGCGCGGCGGGCCCTGGTGGTGGCCGAGGCCCTGAACGGTGCTCGCGACCTTGTCAACACGCCGGCGGAACACCTGGGCCCGGCCGAACTGGCCGAGGCGGTGCGCGCGGTGGCCAAGGCGCACGGCGCGAAGTTCCGCCAGGTGGTGGGCGATGACCTGCTGAAGCAGGGCTTCCCGTCGATCCACGCCGTGGGCCGAGCTGCCACGCGCGCGCCGCGGCTGATCGAGCTGCTGTGGGGCGACCCCAAGGCGCCGCGGCTCACGCTGGTGGGCAAGGGCGTGTGCTTCGACAGCGGCGGGCTGGACATCAAGGGCGCCGACGGCATGCGCTGGATGAAGAAGGACATGGGCGGCGCCGCCAACGCCCTGGCGCTGGCGCAGCTGGTGATGGCGCTCGAGCTGCCGGTGCGCCTGCAGCTGCTGATCCCTGCCGTCGAGAACGCCATCGCGGGCAACGCCTACCGCCCCGGCGATGTGATCAAGACGCGCAAGGGCCTGCACATCGAGATCGGCAACACCGACGCCGAGGGCCGCGTGATCCTGTGCGACGCGCTGGCCTACGCCGCCGAAGGCCAGCCCGAGCTCATGATCGACCTGGCCACGCTCACGGGTGCCGCTCGAGTGGCGCTGGGTCCGCAGCTGCCGGCCCTGTTCTGCCGCCGCATGGACCTGGCACGCGAGCTCGTCGACCGCGGCCTGGCGCTGCACGACCCGCTGTGGCACATGCCGCTCTGGCCCGACTACCACGCGGGCATCGAAAGCCCCATCGCCGACATCGTCAACACGGGTCGCGGCCCGCAGGGCGGGGCGATCAGTGCGGCGCTGTTCCTCGAGGACTTCGTGCCCGCCGACCTCGACTGGCTGCACATCGACCTCTACGCCTGGAACGACGCCGCGCGGCCTGGACGGCCGATGGGCGGCGAAGCGCAGACCGTGCGCACCCTGCTGGCCTATCTGCAGGGCAGGTTCGCGGCCAAGGACTGAAGGCAGGGTCCGCCTGGTGGTCTGGCGGCCGGTCACTTGACGACCGCCGGGACGCTTGCGCAGCGTCAAACACCACCGCATAATTGACCGACCAGTCGGTAGACGAATTGCCGACGTCCCGGCGAACAGGCTCGCAGAGGCCGCGTCGTTCCGCCCCACACACGTGAGGAGACAAGATTGACCGACCCCGCCCAAGACGCCCCGGTGCTCACCGCTGACCAGGGCCCTGTACGCGTCATCACGCTGAACCGGCCGGCTGCGCTGAACAGCTTCACGCGGGCCATGCACGCGCACTTGCTGCCGGCATTGGACGCGGCAGCGGCGGACGCGACCGTGCGCGCCGTCGTCATCACCGGCGCGGGACGGGGCTTCTGTGCCGGCCAGGACCTGAACGACGGCATGCAGAGCGATGGCGCCGCGCCCGATGTCGGAGCCATCATCGAAAGCCTGTACCGCCCGCTGTCGGCCCGCGTGCGCAGCATGCCGGTGCCGGTGATCGCCGCCGTCAACGGGGTGGCCGCCGGCGCCGGGGCGAACTTCGCGCTGTGCTGCGACATGGTCGTCGCTGCCCGCAGTGCCAGCTTCATCCAGGCCTTCTCGAAGATCGGCCTCGTGCCCGACTGCGGCGGCACCTGGCTGCTGCCGCGCCTGGTGGGCCGTGCGCGCGCGCTGGGCCTGGCGATGACCGGTGACAAGCTGCCCGCGGAAGAGGCGCAGCGCATCGGCCTCATCTGGCAGTGCGTGGACGACGCCGCGTTGATGGACAGCGCGCTGGCGCTGGCCGGCAGGCTCTCGAAGATGCCTTCGAGGGCCCTGGCCGAGACACGTCGCGCACTGGACGCCGCCAGCACCATGGACTTCGGCGACGCGATCACGCTGGAAGCCGACACGCAGCGCGAGCTGGGCCGCGCGCACGACTTCGTCGAGGGCGTCTCGGCCTTCCTGGGCAAGCGCGCCCCGGTCTTCAAGGACAGATGAAATGAAACCCCCACGCTCACATTCGTTCGCTGCCCCCCGAGACGGCGCTCAGCGGCTTCGGACGGCCGGGCGCCACTGAGATGGACGCGCAGCAGATCGCAGAAGCCACGCGGGACGCGATGTGGAAGGGCGACCGCGCCAGCCAGGGCCTGGGCATGAAGATGCTGGCCGTCGGGCCTGGCACGGCCACGATGAGCATGCGGGTGCGCGAGGACATGCTCAACGGCCACGACACCTGCCACGGCGGCTTCATCACCACCCTGGCCGACAGCACCTTCGCCTTCGCCTGCAATGCCTACAACGACGTCACGGTGGCCTCGGGCTTCGACGTCAACATCGTGGCCGCCGCCCGGCTCGGCGACGAGCTGACCGCGAGCGCTGTCGAGATCAGCAAGTCGGGCCGCACCGGCGTCTACGACATCACCGTGCGCAACCAGGCGGGCCAGATCATCGCCGCCTTCCGCGGCCGCTCGTACACGATGAAAGGCAAGCCCGTGGTGGCCGGCCTTCCCAGCACCCGAGGAGCCTGAGCGTGCCCGTCAAACAACCTGCGCCAGGGGACCTGGAAGCCATCGAGACCGCCAGCCAGGACGAACTGCGTGCGTTGCAGCTCGCGCGCCTGCAGCACACCCTGCAGCACGCCTACCGCAACGTGCCCCACTACAAGGCTGCGTTCGATGCCGCCGGCGTGCACCCCTCGGACTGCCGCTCGCTGGCCGACCTGGCGAAGTTCCCGTTCACCAGCAAGGGCGACCTGCGGGCCCACTACCCCTTCGGCATGTTTGCCGTTCCTCGCGAGCAGGTGGTGCGCTCGGGCACGACCGGCAAGCCCACGGTGGTCGGCTACACGAAGGGTGACATCGACCGCTGGGCCGACCTGGCCGCGCGCAGCATCCGCGCCGCCGGCGGACGGCCTGGCGACATGGTGCACGTGGCCTACGGCTACGGACTCTTCACCGGCGGCCTGGGCGCGCACTACGGCGCCGAGCGCCTGGGCTGCACCGTGGTGCCGATGGGTGGTGGGCAGACCGAGAAGCAGATCCAGCTGATCGAGGACTTCCGCCCCGACATCATCATGGTCACGCCCAGCTACATGCAGGTGATCGTCGAGGAGTTCCGCCGCCAGGGCAAGGACCCGCGCGCGATGTCGCTGAGCGTCGGCATCTTCGGCGCCGAGCCCTGGACCGAGGCCATGCGGCGCGACATCGAGCAGAGCGCCGACATCGACGCCGTCGACATCTACGGCCTGAGCGAGGTGATGGGTCCGGGCGTGGCCAGCGAGTGCGTGGAGAGCAAGGACGGCCCGGTGATCTGGGAAGACCACTTCTTCCCCGAGATCATCGATCCACAGACGGGGGAAGTGTTGCCCGACGGCAGCGAAGGCGAACTCGTCTTCACCACGCTGACGAAGGAAGCGCTGCCCGTCATCCGCTACCGCACGCGCGACCTCACCCGGCTGCTGCCGCCCACCGCGCGAAGCATGCGGCGCATGGGCAAGATCGTCGGCCGCAGCGACGACATGCTGATCATCCGCGGCGTGAACCTCTTCCCCACCCAGGTCGAGGAGATCGTGCTGAAACACGGCCAGCTGTCCGGCCAGTACCAGCTGGTCGTGACGCGCGAAGCGCTGCTCGACGAGGTGGCCGTGCTGTGCGAGCTGGCGCCCGAGCACCGCCATGCCGACCGCGGCGCCATCGGCCGCGAACTGCAGCACCGCATCAAGACCTTGATCGGCGTCAGCACGAAGGTCGACGTGGGGCTGCCAGACTCGATCGAGCGAACACTGGTCGGCAAAGCCCGACGCGTGGTGGACAAGCGCCCGAAATGACGCCCCCCCCGAAGCGCCTTCGGCGCCTACCCCCGAGGGGGCGACGCCAGCGGCCCGGCAAAGCCGGTTCCGCGGCGTCTGCTTGATTTCGATCGTACTGGAGAGCCCATGTATACCCAAGCGATGGACACCGCCCCGAAGGAAGAGCGCAAGGCCGTGCGCTCGGCCGACGAGGCGGTGCTGGAAGACAAGTTCGAGGCCTTCATCGAGGCCAAGGACTGGATGCCCGAGCACTACCGCAAGACGCTGGTGCGGCAGATCAGCCAGCATGCGCACTCCGAGATCGTGGGCATGCTGCCCGAAGGCAACTGGGTGACGCGCGCGCCGACGCTCAAGCGCAAGGCGATCCTGCTGGCCAAGATCCAGGACGAGGGCGGCCACGGCCTGTACCTCTACGCCGCGGCCGAGACCCTGGGCACCAGCCGCGACCAGCTCTTCGATGCGCTGCACAGCGGCAAGGCCAAGTACAGCAGCATCTTCAACTACCCCACGCTGACCTGGGCCGACATCGGTGTCATCGGCTGGCTGGTCGACGGCGCGGCGATCATGAACCAGGTGCCGCTCACGCGCTGCAGCTACGCGCCCTACGCGCGGGCGATGGTGCGCATCTGCCGTGAAGAGAGCTTCCACCAGCGCCAGGGTTTCGACGCGCTGAACGTGATGATGCGCGAAGGCACCGAGGCGCAGCGCGCCATGGTGCAGGACGCGGTGAACCGCTGGTGGTGGCCCAGCCTGATGATGTTCGGCCCGCCCGACGGCGAGAGCACGCACAGCACGCAGAGCATGCGCTGGGGCATCAAGCGCATCAGCAACGACGACCTGCGGCAGAAGTTCGTCGATGCCACCGTCGAGCAAGCGAAGGTGTTGGGCGTGACCCCGCCCGACCCGCTGCTGAAGTGGAACGAGGAACGCGGTCACCACGATTTCGGGCCCATCGACTGGACCGAGTTCTGGGCCGTCGTCGGCGGCCACGGGCCCTGCAACAAGGAACGCCTGGCCGCCCGCGTGAAGGCCTGGGACGACGGCGCCTGGGTGCGCGACGCGGCCCTGGCCCATGCACGCAAGCGTGCCACTCTGGAGAAGGCAGCATGAGCGACATCGCCGGCAAGACCCAGCACGAATGGCCCCTGTGGGAAGTGTTCGTGCGCCCGAAGGCGGGCCTGGACCACAAGCACTGCGGCAGCCTGCATGCGCCCGACCCGTCGATGGCCATCCAGCTGGCCCGCGAGGTCTACACGCGGCGCCAGGAGGGCACCAGCGTCTGGGTGGTGAAGAGCAGCGACATCACCGCCAGCGACCCCGGTGACAAGGCGATGTACTTCGATCCGATGGAAGACAAGGTGTACCGACACCCGACCTTCTACGAACTGCCCGACTCCGTCGACCACATGTGACATGGACCACCCCCTACGCGCTTCGCGCGCCCCCTCGAGGGGGCAACGCCGGCGGACCGGCAGAGCCGGATCCTCGGCGTTCGCTGGGTCGGGTCTCGTGCAATTTCGCCTTGTGGCGCGTGGCGCCAGGGAGATCTGAATGATCACATCCAGCTCGGAGTCGATCCGGTTGACCAATACACCTGCGCTGCAATATGTGCTGCGCATTGGCGACAGCTGCCTCATCCACGCGCAGCGCCTGGCCGAGTGGTGCGGCCACGGCCCGGTGCTGGAAGAGGACATCGCGCTGACCAACATGGCGCTGGACCTGATGGGTCAGGCGCGCGCGCTGCTGACCCATGCCGCCGCGATGGATGGGCAAGGTCGCGACGAGGACCAGCTGGCCTTCCTGCGCGACGAGCGCGACTACTTCAACCTCACGCTGGTCGAGCAGCCGATGCGCCGCAGCAGCGCGCACGCGCCGGGCGGTGATTTTGCCGACACCGTGCTGCGCAACCTGCTGCTGGGCGCATGGCTGCACGTGCTGTGGACACGGCTGCTGTCGTCGAACGATGCCGAACTCGCCGCCATCGCCGGCAAGGCGGTGAAGGAAGCGCGGTACCACGTGCAGCACGCCGGCGACTGGGTGGTGCGGCTCGGCGACGGCACCGAAGAATCGGCCCGCCGCATGACGGCTGCGGTCGAGCGCGCCTGGCCTTACACGGCCGAGATGTTCAAGGACGACGCCGTCGATCAGCAGGCCGCTGCCTCGGGCCTCGGTCCGGCACGCAGTGCCTTGCGGGACGACTGGCAGCGCGAAGTGGCCGGCGTCTTCAGCGACGCCGGACTCGTGATGCCCGCGCCGACGCCGTTCGTCAGCACCGGCACCCAGGGCGTGCACAGCGAACACATGGGTTTCATCCTGGCCGAGATGCAGTCGCTGCAGCGGCAGTACCCGGGCGGGCGCTGGTGATGTGCGGGGCCGAGGTGACGGGTCGGCTCGAGGCTGCCTGGTCGGTGCTGGACGGCGTGCCCGATCCCGAAGTGCCGGCGGTGTCGCTGCGCGAACTGGGCATCGTGCGCGAGGTCGTGCTGCACGACGACGCGATCGAGGTGGTGCTCACACCCACCTACAGCGGTTGCCCGGCCACCGAAGTCATCAACGAGAATGTGCGATCGGCCCTGGAGCAGGCAGGTCTTGGCCCGGTGCGCATCACGCAGCGCAAGGCGCCGGCCTGGACCACCGACTGGATCAGCGAGGAAGGTCGGCGCAAGCTGCGCGCCTATGGCATCGCCCCGCCCAGCGGCAACGCGCCGGCAAGCGGTCAGGCCGCACCGATACGCATCCGTCCTCGCGCCATCGCCTGTCCACGCTGCGACAGCTTCGACACCGAACGGCTGTCGGCCTTCGGCTCGACGGCGTGCAAGGCGCTGTACCGCTGCCTGGCCTGCCGCGAGCCCTTCGAATACTTCAAGCCGATCTGAGCGGAGAGCGCCGATGTCAGGACTGCACTTCCACCCGCTGCGCGTGCAAGCGGTCGATCCCGACACCGACGACGCGGTGGTCGTGGCTTTCGACGTGCCCGATTCGCTGCGGCAGAGCTTCTGTTTCCAGCCCGGCCAGTACCTCACGCTGCGCCACGAGGTGGGCGGCCAGGACCTGCGGCGCTCGTACTCGATCTGCGCCGCCGCGGGCGAAGGGCTGCGCGTGGGCGTGCGCCGCGTCGAGGGCGGTGCGTTCTCGACCTGGCTCCACACCTCGCTGCGGCCCGGGCAGTCCATCGAGGTGATGGAGCCGCAAGGTCGCTTCGGCGCTGCGATCGCGGCCGCGCCCGCGGGTCGGCCGATGCACGTGCTGGGTATCGCCGGCGGCAGCGGTATCACGCCCATCCTGTCCATCCTGAAGACCTTGCTGGCGCGACAGGACGGCACGCGCTTCACGCTGCTGTACGGCAACCGCAATGCCGCCTCCACGATGTTCAAGGAAGAACTCGAGGACCTGAAGAACCGGTACCTGACCCGACTCTCGCTGCACCCGGTGTTCTCGCGCGAGCAGGTCGATTCACCGCTCAATACCGGCCGGCTCGACCGCGACAAGGTGGCGGCCTTCCTGCGTCTGGCGGGCCCGGTCGACCATGCCTTCGTCTGCGGGCCGCACGCGCTGAACGACGAGGCCGAGGCCGCCCTGCTGCAGGCGGGCCTGGCCCCCGATCGAATCCACGTCGAGCGCTTCGGCGTGCCGCCTGCGGTGGCCGCCGCGGTGTCGCATGCGCCGCAGGCCGGCGACGCGACGACGGCCCGCGTGAGCGTCGTGCGTGACGGTCTGACGCGCGAGGTGGCCTTCACGGCGCAGGACGAAAGCATCCTGGCGGCGGCGTCGCGCGCCGGTCTCGACGTGCCGTTCTCGTGCAAGTCGGGCGTCTGCGCCACCTGCCGCGCCAAGCTGGTGGAAGGCCGCGTGCGCATGGACCGCAACTTCGCGCTGGAGAAGGCCGACCTCGACGCCGGGTTCATCCTCACCTGCCAGAGCCACCCGCTGACCGAGCGCGTGGTGGTCTCGTTCGACGAACGCTAGGCATGGCGCGCACGCGATCGGCCGGCTACGACGACCAGCGCGAGCAGATCCTCGCGGCCGCGGCGGCGCTGTTCGCGGCGCGCGGCTACACCGCGGCGACGATGAACGAAGTGGCCGCCGCCTGTGGTGTCTCGAAGGCCACGCTCTACCACTACGTCCGCGACAAGCACGACCTGCTGGCGCAGATCACGTCGGGTCACGTCGGCCGTCTGGAGGCCCTGGTGGCCGACGTGCGGGCACTGGGCCTGTCGCCCGCGGCCCACCTTCGCACCCTCATCGAACGATTCACCGCCGCCTATGCGCTGTCACAGGACGAACACCGTGTCCTGACCGAGGACGTGAAGTTCCTGGCCGATGTCGAGCAGAGGGCGGTGCTGGGCGGCCAGCGGCGCGTGGTGGCAGTGTTTGCCTCGGCGATCGCCGAGCTGCGGCCGGACCTGGCGGGCAGCGAGCTGGAAAAACCCCTGGCGATGCTGCTGTTCGGCATGATCAACTGGACCTTCACCTGGCTGAAGCCCGGTGGCGCCCTGTCGCACGAGAGTCTGGCGCCCATCGTCTGCGACCTGTTCTTCGGCGGCCTGCCGGCCGTGGCGGCTCCGGCCCCACGCCGCGCGGCGCGGGGCAGGGCGCTGCCGGTCACCTGAGCCCGGCAGCCGGCGCTTCAGCGGGGCTGCGCACCGCACGGCTTGCAGGGGGCCGCGGTGCGCGGCGGGTCGAGGCAAAGTGGCGCACCAGCCCATGGTGGTCCAGCCCCCAGCCTTCGACGGCCGCCGCCCGTTCGTGCACCAGGGCGCGCTGCCCCGCCAGGCCGGCTTCAGCGGCACGCGTCACGAGCTGCTCGGTGCGCTCGGTCCCCAGCGCCACTACCAGATGCTGCCAGCGACGCTGCACCCGGGCGTCGGCCCACAGGTCTTCCAGCAACTGGCGCTGCTGGGTCGCAGGCGGGAACTGCGGCCACTCCATCGCGCGCGGTGCCAGTGCGCCGATGAGCAGGAAGAAGTCCTGGCGCAGGTCGGCAGGCAGCAGGTCGGCCATCGCGCGCAGTCGGGTGCTCCAGCCGGCCTTGGCCAGCGTGCAGGTGATCAGCGTCTGCAGGCCTTGCGCAGCGTTGAGCACGCGCACGCGGTTTGGCGGCAAGGCGGCCAGAGGCAGGCGTGCGGCGTCGGCATGGTGCGTCGGCGTCACGAAGGACAGCAGCACGGCCAGTCGGCGCCATTCGGCGAGGCCCAGGCCGCGCACTTCGTCGGTATCGCCGAGTTCCAGTCGCTGCACGATGGCCAGCGCTTCGGCGGCGCTGCACCCTGCCCGGGCGGTCGAGGCCGCCTGGCTGATGACGGCCAGGTGGCCGGCCGCGAAGCCGGCGTCGGCCTGGAGTCGTTCGACCACCGCCGCGCTGGGTGAGCCTGACACGCCCCCCAGCGGCTGGCGGGTGACGGGGCAAACGGGCGTGTCGATCTGCGTGAGGTAGTGCGGCGTGACCTGCAGCGTCTCGAAGGCCAGGCCCAGCCGCCAGGCGTCGATGCGCAACTGCAGCCACAGGCGCACGTGGCGGGTGGCCGTCAGCGTGCGGCGGCCGAACACGGCCTTGCCGGCCAGCCAGCCCTGGCGCACCGGCGTGCCCGCCAGCAGCAGTTCGGCCTGGGGCACGAGTCCGTGGTGAGCGTGGTCCCAGCCGATGTCGAAGCCGGTGCGGTCGGCCTGATCGGCATCGGGGGCAGCCAGGGTGTCGAGGTCGAGAGTCGATTGGTGCATCGCGGTTCTCCGGTTCGCTGCCGGACCCAGTGCCCGGCAATGAAGCGCAGTCTGCGAGGGGGGTGGCTCAAGGAGTGAGCCCGCCCGGGATCAATGTCAGGCTTTCAACGGCGCCGCGTCCACCAGCCGGCAAGGGCGACACCGACCAGTCCCAGTGCGATGCCCAGCGCATCGGCCGCCACGTCGGCGGCCTCGGCGGTGCGGCCGGGGATCTGGCTCTGGACGAGCTCTATCAGCACGCCATAGGCCAGCAGGCCGAGGAAAGTCCATATGGGCCGCCTCCAGCCGAGCACGGCCGCAACGGCCAGGGCCGCGAAGGCCGCCAGGTGATCGAACTTGTCGGTGCCAGTGGAGATCTCCGGCCCCGGGCCGGTGCGCCAGGCCAGCCAGCTGACGACGATCAGCAGCAGCACCAGCGCAATGCGGCCCGCCTTGATGGCCAAGGGGTGGTCGAGCAAGGAGGGCGGGGCCTGGGGTGTCACCCGGTCATTGTGGGGCCCGGCCTGGGGCACACTCGCGTGCTGTAATCAGGATTGAAGATCGATGGGACCTTTGCACGGACTCCAAGTCCTCGAACTGGCCAGCATCGGCCCCGGCCCGATGTGCGCCATGCTGCTGGCCGACCAGGGCGCCGACGTCGTGCGCGTCGACCGCCTGGAGCCCAGCGGCCTGGGCGTGGCGGTTGACAAGCGCTTCGACGTCAAGGCGCGCAACCGGCGCTCGGTGGCACTGGACCTCAAGTCCGACGCCGGCCGCCGCGCTGTGCTGCGGCTGGCGACGCGCGCCGATGTGCTGATCGAAGGCTTCCGCCCCGGTGTGGCAGAGCGCCTCGGCCTGGGCCCGGAGGCCTGTCATGCAGTCAACCCGGGCCTGGTGTACGGGCGCATGACCGGCTTCGGGCAGACGGGCCCGTTGGCCGCCGCCGCAGGCCACGACCTGAACTACATCGCGCTCAGCGGCGTGCTCGATGCCGTCGGCCCGCCCGGCGGCAAGCCCGTACCGCCGCTGAACCTGGTGGGCGACTATGGCGGCGGCGCGCTGTACCTGGCCTTCGGCTTGATGGCGGCGATCTTCGAGCGCCAGCGCTCGGGCCGCGGCCAGGTGGTCGACGCCGCCATGGTCGACGGTGCCGCGTCGCTGGCCTCGATCTTCTACGGCCTGAAGGCTGCCGGCCAGTGGGACGGGGGACGCGGGCAGAACCTGCTCGACGGCGGCGCGCCGTTCTACGACACCTACCAGACGGCCGATGGCCGCTACATCGCGCTGGCGCCGCTGGAGCCGAAGTTCTTCGCTGAACTGGCGCGGCTGATCGGGCTGGACGAACGCTTCGTCAAGCGCCAGTACGACCGCCGGCTGTGGCCCGAGATGCGCGAAGCCATCGCCGCCATCGTGCGCGGCAAGTCGCGCGACGCGTGGTGCAGCATCCTGGAAGGCAGCGACGCCTGCTTTGCGCCGGTGCTGACGCTGGAAGAAGCGCCGGCGCATGCCCATGCCGTGGCGCGGCGATCGTTCATGGACGTCGACGGCGTCGTCGTGCCGGGCCCGGCCCCGCGTTTCGACCGCAGTACGCCCGCGCCCGCGCGGCCGGCGCCCGAGACCGGCGCCCACACCGGTGCCGTGCTGGCCGAGGCCGGCTTCAGCAGCGCGGAGATCGACGCGCTCTTCGAAGCCGGGGCGGCTGCAGGAGCACGCAAGTGACGGCTGCCGGCTACATCGCTGCGGCCGACGCCCGCATCGCCGCGTCCATCCTGCTGCTGCGCGACGGCGAACACGGCCTCGAGGTGCTGATGATGCGCCGCGCCGATCGCGAAGGCGACCTGCGCAGCGGTGCCTGCGTGTTCCCGGGCGGCGTGGTCGACAAGGCGGACCGCGAGGGCCATGCCTTCTGCACCGGCCCCGACGACAGCGCCTGGAGTCGCCAGCTGGGACTGTCCGAAGGCGGCCTCGACTACGCAGTGGCCGCCCTGCGCGAGTGCTTCGAGGAGGTCGGCCTGCTCATCGCTTGCGACGATCAGGGACGGTCCGTCGACACCACGGCCCTGGTGCAGGCCTTGCACCCCTGGCGCGACCGCCTCAACCGGGGCGAGGTGCCGGTGGCCGACTTCTGCCGCCATTTCGGCCTGCGCCTGGACACGCGCGGCCTGGCCTACTACAGCCACTGGCTCACGCCGCCGGGCGTGCCCAAGCGCTTCGACACGCGCTTCTTCTGCGCCCTGGCGCCGGCCGGCCAGGTGGCTCAGGCCGACCTGGGCGAAGCGGTCGAACTGATGTGGTTGACGCCCCGCGACGCCTTGAGCGCCGAGCGCGCGCTCAAGCTGCTGCCCGTCACCCGGCGCACCTTGCAGGACCTGGCGCGATTCGGCACTGCGCAGGCCGCATTCGACGAAGCTCGGCAGCGGCGTGACATCCCGCTGACCATGCCACGCGTGGCCGCCACCCGCAAAGGCCCGCGCATCGTGCTGCCCGACGAGCTGCCGTGGGCCGAGGTCGGCCGGCTCGACCCGACCGGACGTGGTGACGTGTCGTGCGAGCTGCTGCCTGGTCGCGCCGTACGCCTGTCACCGCGCATCCTGCGCGTGACCGCGCCCAATCCCGGGCCGATGACGGGCCCCGGCACCAACACCTACCTGGTGGGCGAGCCGGACGGCAGCGGCTGGACCGTCATCGATCCCGGGCCACCGAGCGACGAGCACCTGCAGGCCGTCGTCGCCGCCGCGCCGGGGCCCATCGTGCGCATCCTGGCGACCCACACGCACATGGACCACTCGCCCAATGCAGCGGCACTCGGCCGCGCGACCGGCGCACCGGTCTACGGCCGCGTGGCCGATCACCCGCAGTGGCAGGACGCCAGCTTCGCGCCGGTCGAGCAACTCCAGCACGGCCAGCGCCTGGCGCTCGGTCCGACGACCACGCTGCGCGTCATCCACACCCCGGGTCATGCCTCCAACCACCTGTGCTATCTGCTGGAGGAAGAGCGGACGCTCTTCACCGGCGACCACGTGATGCAGGGCTCGACGGTCGTCATCAACCCACCCGACGGCGACATGTCGGCCTATCTCGACGCTCTTCGTGCCTTGCTCGACGAAGACCTCGAGTGGCTGGCGCCGGGGCATGGGTTCCTGGTGGCGCAGCCGCAGACCGTGCTGCGGGCACTCATCGCCCATCGGCTGCGCCGCGAAGCGAAGGTGGCCGAGGCCCTGCAACGCCGGGCGCCATGTGCCCTGGACGCGCTGCTGCCCGAGGTCTACGCCGATGTGCCTCCAGCGCTGCACCCGATGGCGCGCCGTTCGCTGCTGGCGCACCTGCTGAAACTGGAGAAGGACGGCGCTGCCCTGCGTGAAGGCGGTGCCGACGCCGAGACCTGGGTGCTGCCCCGACCCCTGTGAAGCGGCGGACGCGGGCTCAGGTCGGGTCCGCGTCCGGCTCGCCGGGAACCTGCCAGTGTCCGTCGATCAGCAACTGGTGCGGCGTGAACTGCGCCTTGTAGCCCATCTTCGGGCTCTCGGCGATCCAGTAGCCCAGGTAGACGTGGCGCAGCTTGAGCTGCCGCGTCTGCTCGATCTGCCACATCACGCTGTAGGTGCCGTAGCTGGTGCCTTCTTCGGGCTCGTAGTAGGTGTAGACGGCAGAAATGCCGTCGTTCAGCACGTCGAGGATGGATACCATCTTCAACGCGCCCGGCTGGCCGCCTTCACCCGGTTCGCGGAACTCGACGAGCCGGGAATTGACACGGCTTTGCAGCAGGAACTGCGTGTACTGGTCGACGCTGTCGTTGTCCATGCCACCACCGCTGTGCCGGCCCGACTGGTAGCGCAGGTAGAGCTGGTAGTGCTCCGGCACGAAGCACAGGCGCAGCACGCGCGCCTGCAGATTGCCGTGCGCCTTCCAGGCGCGGCGCTGGCTGCGTGTGGGCTGGAAACCGGCCACGGGCACGCGCAGCGGCACGCAGGCACGGCAGCCGTCGCAATAGGGCCGATAGGTGAACATGCCGCTGCGGCGGAAGCCGTTGGCGACCAGGCCGGAATAGGCGTCGGCGTGGATCAGGTGGCTGGGCGTGGCCACCTGCGAGCGGGCCTGGCGCCCCGGCAGGTAGCTGCACGGGTAGGGCGCCGTGGCGTAGAACTGCAGCGATGAGAGCGGGAGCTCTTTCGGGTGCGTCACGCGAGGGTGTCCGGTCGGGGTGGGGTGGCTTCGGTCGGCTCCGCCGCGTCCTGTTCCAGCGCCAACTGCTGCCACATCGCGTCATGATAGGACCAATCGGTCACTTCACCGGCCCCCAGGGTGAGGGACAGATGGTGCTCGAAGTCGCTGCGCCTGATTTCGCGTCCGCCCATCGAGGCCAGGTGAGAGGTGTTCTGCTGGCAGTCGATCAGTGCGATGCCGTGGCTGCGGCAGAAGGCCACAAGTGCGGCCAGCGCGATCTTCGAGGCGTCGGTGCGATGGGAGAACATCGATTCGCCGAAGAACATCCGCCCGATGCCCACGCCGTACAGACCACCACACAGCTGCCCGTCGATCCAGGTCTCGAAGCTGTGCACGCGTCCGGCACGGTGCCACGCGATGTAGGCCTCCACCATGGGCGGCAGGATCCAGGTGCCGTCCTGGCCCTCGCGCGGCGTGCTGGCACAGGCCGTGATCACCTCGCGGAAGGCGGTGTCGATGCGCAACTCGCAGCCCGGCGTGCGGCGGAAGCGGCGCAGCGTCTTGCGCATCGAGCGGGTGAGTCGGAAGTCCGCCACCGGGAGCACCATGCGCGGGTCGGGGCTCCACCACAGCACCGGCTGCCCTTGGGAGAACCACGGGAACACCCCCTTGCGGTAGGCCTCTTCGAGGCGTGCCGTCGTCACCCGGCCACCCGCGGCCAGCAGGCCTGGCGCCTCGTCGTCGGGGCCCATCGCCAGCCGCGTGGGCGGCAGGGGTGTGTGGTCGTCGATCCAGTGGATCATCGGTCGTGCCTGGGGTCAGGTGCCGCCCAATTGCTGCCACAGGAAGCTGTACTCGAGCGCCGACATGCGGGCACGCTGGGCGTTGTCTGCCGCGCCGCCGTGGCCGCCTTCGAGGTTCTCCCAGTACAGCAGCCGGTGCCCCTGCTGACGCATGCGCTCGGCCATCTTGCGGGCGTGCCCCGGATGCACGCGGTCGTCGCGCGTGGAGGTGGTGAACAGCACCGTGGGCAGCTTCGTGCCTGCGTGCACGTTCTGGTAGGGGCTGTAGCGGGAGATCACGGCCCAGTCCTCGGGCACGTCGGGGTTGCCGTACTCGGCCATCCAGGACGCCCCTGCCAGCAGTTTGTGGAATCGGCGCATGTCCAGCAACGGCACCTGGCAGACCACGGCGGAGAACAGTTCGGGGCGCTGCAGCATCACCGCCCCGACCAGCAGCCCGCCATTGCTGCCACCCTGGATGCCCAGGTGGGACGGTGTCGTGATGCCGCGCGCGATGAGGTCTTCGGCCACGGCCGCGAAGTCGTCGTAGCTCCGCTGCTTGTTTTCGCCGACGGCCGCCTGGTGCCAGCCCGGGCCGAATTCGCCCCCGCCGCGGATGTTGGCCAGCACGAAGATGCCGCCCCGTGCGCTCCACTGGCTGCCGATGATGCCGGAGTAGAAGGGCGTCATCGACACTTCGAACCCGCCGTACCCGTACAGCAGCGTCGGGTTGCGGCCGTCGGCCTGGGCACCCGGCGGCCACAGCACGAAGTAGGGCACGGCCGTGCCGTCGGCGGAGCGCGCAAAATGCTGCTCGACGCGCATGCCCGTGGCGTCGAAGAATGCAGGGCGTGACTTCAAAGGCGTCAGGCCGTCCCGGCCGGCTTCGCCCATGCGCAGCGAGTCGGGACTGAGGAAGTCGGCCACGTTGACGAGCAGCGCCTCGGCCAGAGGGTCGTCCGCCAACAGGGGATCGTGCAGTGCCGTCACGGCCAGCGACCCAGGATGCGGCGCATCCACCAGTCGCCGCATCCAGCGCGCCTCGGGCCCCTGGCCTTCTCGGCGCCACTCTTCGAGGCGGCTGGAAACGTTGTCCAGCACGTTCACCACGAGGGCGCTGCGCGTGGCTGTCCAACTGGCGAGCGACCGCTTGTCGGTCGGCGTGAACAGCGCCTGCAGGCGGCGGTCACCGGCCTGATAGGCCGCAGCATCGCCGGCCAGCAGCGAGCCGCGGGGCCACGTGCGGCCGGGCAGGGCCCAGTCGCTGCGGAGTTCCACCAGCACCAGGTCGCGCCAGAAGACCAGGGACGCGTCTTCGGGCTTGTCGATCCTGAGCAGCGACCCGGCTTGCCAGAGGAACATCTCCGAGCGGTAGAAGTCGATGGCGCGTTCGAAGGTGGTGCGTTCCCAGCCCGGGGTGCGGTCGACCGCGCACCCGACGCTTATGTCCTCGGCGAGGCCCTCGAAGACCACCGGCGCGGCGGCCAGGGGGGTGCCACGTGCCCACAGGCGCATCGATCGCGGATAGCCCGAGTCGGTCAGGGAGTCCGGCCCGAGGTCGGTCCCGACGACCAGGTGGTCTTCGTCCTGCCACACCACGCGCGACTTGGCTTCGGCGATGGCGAAGCCGCCCTCGACGAAGCGCTTGGCCTGCAGGTCGAATTCGCGCAGCACGGTGGCGTCGGCGCCTCCGCGGGACAAGGCCACCATGCAGCAGCGGTAGGCAGGCCCCAGCGCCGTGGCGCCGGCCCAGACCCAGTTTTCGCCTTCGGCCCGGGCCAGCGCGTCGAGGTCGATGACGACTTCCCACTCGGGCTCCGGCTGTCGGAAGCTCGCGAGCGAGGTGCGGCGCCACAGGCCGCGCGGGTTCTTGCCGTCGCGCCAGAAGTTGTAGAACGCATCGCCCCGACGCACGACGTAGGGGATCTGTTCCTTGGAATCGAGGATGGCGCGGATCTCGGCCTTCATGGGTTCGAAGCCGGGTCCCGATTCGAGCACGGCCTCCGTCTCGGCGTTGCGCTCGCGCACCCAGGCCAGGGCGGCTTCGCCCTGCACGTCTTCGAGCCAGATCAGCGGATCTTGGGGGTCGTCCATGTCCATGCGCGGAAGAGGTGGGTTCGGGGGTGGCGGGTGGGAACGACTCGCGGGGCGCCGGGCAGGCGGAACTCAGGCGCGGGCCTTGAGGACCTCGGGCGCGATCTCGACGCTTTGCTCGCCGTTGCCGACCCAGACCAGCCCTTCCTGCACGGTGACCTGCAGCCGCATGCTGCGCGCGGCCAGCGCCGCCAGCGCCAGACTCTGTTCCGACGGGATGCGCCACACGGCCAGATTGTTCAGGCGAACGAGCTTGTTGACGACGCCTGCCCACCAGACGGCCACCGACGGACCGTAGGCGTACAGCGTCACGACATCGGCCCGGCCGCAGGCCTTCGCCAGACGGCGGTCATCGGGCTGCCCGACTTCGATCCACTGGATGACCTGGCCGGTCAGGTCGAGCTGCCAGAGATCGGGGTCATCGTTGTCGGAGATCCCGCGGCCGAACGTCAAGGCACCGCGGTGGTCATCCGCAGGCACGTTCAGCGCGAAGGCCAGCAGGCGGGCCATCATCCGCTCGTCGGTCTCCGATGGATGACGGGCCAGCGTGAGAGCGTGGTCGGCGTAGAGGGAGCGGTCCATGTCTGCGATCTGCAGCGCCGCCTTGAAGATGGTCGACTTCAGTGCCATGCGTCGCTCCGGCCAGGCTGGGCATGCAAGAGGGTGACGGCGCGAAGCGGTTCGACGAGAGGCATGGGCAGGGGTTCACCGGCAGGAAGGCCTCGCACTGTGCCACAGCCACTGCGGCACCCTGGAAGACTTAGGGTGGCCGCGCTCGGCACCACGCCGGGCAGTGGCATCATTGCCACCCTGTCCTGGACGCGGGTCCGCTCCTGGGGTGAATTCGGCCCCTTCGACACCCGTCGCGGCCCCGGCCGAATCAGCCCCAACCCAGCCCGGCATGGCCGAGGCCCCGTCCGCACCACCCCGACCCTCCTGTTTCGAAGGCGAACCATGAACCTGATCGACATGCAGCGCGCCAGCGCCGTGCTCGTGCTGGCCTTGGGCACGACGCTCTGCGCGGCTCAGACGGCTCCTGCCAAACCCTCTCCCAAGCCGGCGCCCCGCCCGGCCGCGGCGGCGCCCGCACCGGCCGCCGCGCCTGCGGACGAAGGCAAGACCCTGTCGATGGGGAACAGCAAAGGCAATTCGAAGGTGCTCACGCGCGAAGAACTTCGCGCCTGCTTCAAGCAGCGCGACCTGCTCCAGGACCGCTTGAAGGTCTCGGAAGCGGCGCGAGCCGAAATGGACGGAGAGCGCGCGGCCATCGGGAAGGAACAGGAAACCCTCAAGTCCGAGCGCGAGAACATGGGCGGCCTGAAGACCGCCGTGGACGAACTGAACGCCAAGACCAGGGACTTCCAGGCCCAGGTCGATACCTGGCAGAAGAGGGTGGCCGAGTTCAACGAGAAGGGCGCCACGGGCCGCGCTGCCGAGAAGCTGCGCGAGGAACTGAACAAGGAGAACGAGGCCCTGGTGAAGCGCCAGACCGAACTGCAGGCCGAGCGCACGGCGCTGACCACGCGCAGCGAGCAGGTGGTGAAGGACTTCAACGCGCGCGCTACGGCGCTCGACCAGCGCGTGGCATCCTGGAACGAACGAAACAACAAGATGAACCGTGATGGCGAGGCGCTGACCATCGAACGCGAGACCTGGGTCGCCGAGTGCGGCGATCGCCGCTACCGCGAGGACGACGAAAAGGCCATCCTCAGCGGCAAGTGATGCATCAGAGCCCCGCCATGTCCGACACCAACCCGCTGCTGCAAGCCTGGACGGCCCCCCACGGCCTGCCCCCCTTCGATCGCATCGAACCTGGCCACTTCGCCCCTGCGCTGCGCACGGCGATGGACAGCCACCTGGCCGAGCTGAAGCTGATCGCCGCCCAGGCCGAAGCGCCGACCTTCGACAACACCGTGGCCGCCTTCGACCGCTGCGGACGGCTGTTGGGGCGCATCGAGTCGGTGTTCTTCAACCTCACGGCGTCGCAGACGAGTCCGTCGCTGCAGGCGGTGCAGCGCGAGATGGCCGCCCCGCTGGCCGCCCACACCAGCGCGATCTTCATGGACGAGGCGCTCTTTGCACGCATCGACAGTCTCCATCGGCAGCGCGACGCCCTGGGCCTGGAGCCCGAGCAGAAGCGGCTGCTGGAGCGCGTACACCTCGACTTCGTGCGGGCCGGCGCCCGCCTGGCCCCGGTGCCGCAGAAGCGATATGCCGCCTTGATGGAAGAGCTGGCCTCGCTGACCACGCGGTTTGCCCAGAACGTCCTGCACGACGAGACCGAGCACGTGCTGTGGCTCGAGGGCGAAGACGATCTCGCGGGCCTGCCCGACTTCGTGCGCGCCGCAGCGCGTCAGGCAGCGGCCGAACGGGGTCGACCGGCCGGCCACGTGATCACCCTGTCGCGCTCCCTGGTCGTCCCGTTCCTCACCTTCTCGGCGCGACGCGACCTCCGCGAAAAGGCCTGGCGCGCGTGGACGTCGCGCGGCGAACACGCCGGCGAGCACGACAACCGGGATGTCGTGCGGCAGATCCTTCGCCTGCGCAACGAACAGGCCCGTCTGCACGGGCAGTCCTGTTTCGCCGATTACGCGCTCGCCGACACCATGGCCGGCACACGGGGTGCTGTCCAGCGGCTGCTGGACGAGGTGTGGCCACGCGCCTTGCAGGCGGTCGAACGCGAGCGGGTTGCACTCGAGGGCGCGATGCTTGCAGCGGGCACCGCAGACACGCTGCGGGCCTGGGATTGGCGTTTCTGGGCCGAACGTGTGCGCGTGGCCCGCTATGCGCTGGACGATGCCGAGATCAAGCCGTACTTCCAGCTCGAACGCATGGTCGAGGCGGCCTTCGACTGCGCCGGCCGCCTCTTCGGCTTGCGCTTCGAGCACCGGCCGGACCTGCCGGTGTATCACCCGGACGTCAAGGGTTACGAGGTGCGCGGCGCCGACGGGCAGATGCTCGGCATCTTCCTGCAGGACAACTTTGCGCGCAGCACCAAGCGCAGCGGTGCGTGGATGAGTTCGCTGCGCTGGCAGTGCCGCAACGGCGGCTTCGAGCTGCCGGTGATCCTGAACAACAACAACTTTGCCAAGGGAGCGCCGGGACAGCCGACCCTGCTGTCGATGGACGACGCGCGCACGCTGTTCCACGAGTTCGGGCATGGCCTGCACGGACTGCTCTCGAACGTCACCTTCCGTCGCTTGTCGGGCACCCAGGTGCTGCGCGACTTCGTCGAGTTGCCCTCACAGCTGTTCGAACACTGGATCACCGAGCGGGAAGTGCTGCACCGCCACGCCCGACACTGGCAGACCGGCGAGCCGATACCCGACGCACTGGTCGACAAGCTGATGGCTGCACGCCGCTTCAACCAGGGCTACGAGACGGTGCGCTACACGGCCAGCGCGATGGCCGACATGGCCGTGCATTCGCTGGTCGATGCCGAGCCGCCGGCCGACCTGTGTGCCTGGGAGGCCGATGCGCTGGCGCGCGCCGGGCTGCCCGACGCGGTGGGCTTCAACCACCGGCTGGTGCACTTCCAGCATCTGTTCTCCGGCTCCGGCTACGCAGCGGGCTACTACGTCTATCTGTGGGCCGAGGTGCTGGACGCCGACGGCTACAACGCCTTCGAGGAAGCCGGCGGACCTTTCGACCCCGGCACCGCGCAGCGCCTGCAGAAGTTCATCTACAGCAGCGGCAACAGCCTCGAGCCCGGCGCCGCCTATGCGGCATTCCGTGGTCGCCCGCCAACCGTTGAACCGTTGCTGCGCAAGCGCGGGCTGCTGGAGGAAGCACCCAGCGGCTGAAGCGGCATCGTGGTCACTGCCGATCCGACCGGTCAGAGACTTGAGCCGGGCTGAGCCTCAGCGCTCGGGCGCACGGCCGAAGATCGCGTCCAGCGACAGCATGAAGCCGTTGAAGTCCAGGGGCTTGGTCCAGTAGGCCGAGATGCCGGCAGCCAGCGCACGCTCGATGTCATGTGGCATGGCATTGGCAGACAGCGCGATGACCTGCGTGGACTCGAGCACGGGCGAGGCCCGCAATCGTCGCAGCACTTCGAAGCCGTCGAAGTCGGGCAACTGCATGTCCAGCAGGATCAGGCGTGGCTTGAGCTGCTCGGCGAGCGCCACGCCTTCGCCTCCCGTGCCGGCAATGTGCAGCACGAGGTCGCCCCGGCGCGAGATCAGTTCGCGCACGATCAGTGCATTGACCGGGTTGTCCTCGATGTAGAGCACGGTGGCACGGACGGGATCGGAGGGCGTGCGGTCATCGGCGGGAGCGGCCTGCGGGCTTGCATCGGGCAGGTCGATCTCGAACGCCATGCCGCCTTCGGCAGGCGTGCGGGCCACCAGTTGCCCGCCCATGCGTTCCACCACGGCGCGGGCCATCGTCAGCCCCAGTCCGCTGCCCTGAGACGCTGACGAGTCGCCGGCGCGTGGCGCGACCGTCTCGCTGAAGGGCTCGAACAGGTCTCGCAACTCGGGCGCAGACAGTGCCGGGCCTTGATCCTGTATCGAGATGCGTACCCGACCCGCAGCCGTGACCGCGGTGATCGAAACGCGACCGCCGGCGGGGGTGTGACGAATGGCCCGCGCCAGCAAGACGCGAACGACCTGGCGCAGGCGCCCGGCATCGGCCAGGGGGGCGGCTGCCAGTTCGGGCATCGACAACTCGATGGCCCTTTCCGACGCCGCCGGTTCGAGCGCGCCGGCCACCTCGGCCACCAGGGGCTCGAGGGCAACCGGTGCCGAGCCCAGGTGAGTGGCGGTGTTCTCCAAGCCGCTGAGGTCCAGGACATCGTTGATCAAGGCCAGCAGTTGCTGCCCCGCGCGTCGGATGTGCTGCAGCCTGTGCCGGCGCGCCGCGGCGGCGCCGTCGATGCCGCGCTCTTCCGTCAGCAGCAGCTGCGAGAAGCCGATGATGGCGTTGAGCGGCGTTCGCAGTTCGTGGCTCATGCGCGCCAGGAAGTCGCTCTTGGCCCGGCTTTCGCGCAGGGCCAGCTCGCGTTCCTGGCGCACCAGTTCTGCTTCGCGGGCGTCAGTGATGTCCCAGTTCACGCCGATGCGGCGCAGCATCCTGCCGTGTTCGTCCAGGACCGGGGTAGAGCGGCTGGCCAGCCATCGCACGGTGCCGTCAGGCCAGACGATGCGGAATTCCGACTGCATGGGGGTCAGCATCTTCGTGATCGCACGCATGCGGCGTTCCACGTCGGCCCTGTCGTCCGGGTGCACGATCTGCAGCATGGTCTGCACGTCGGGGGGAGACTCCTGTGGAGGAAGTCGCCGCAGTCGCCACATCTGCTCGTCCCAGGTGCTGGCCCCGGTAGCGACGTCCAGTGACCAGGTGCCCAGGCCGACGCCCTGTGCCGCCAGGGCCGCACTCTCGTGGGCCTGGCGAAGCGCGAGTTCGGTGTGCCGGCGTTCCGTGACGTCCAGCGCCACCCCGATGAGTGACTGCGTGCGGCCCTGGGCGTCCTGCTGGGCCACCACGGTGGCCATCAGAAGCCCCCACTGGCCGTCGGCCAGTCGGAATCGGGTCTCGTTCTGGGGCGCCTGGCGGCCGGCACGCCGCGGCACCTTGAAGAACCGCGCGGCGTCTTCTGGGTGGATGCGTTCGCGCCATGACTCCATCGGAAACAGATCGATCTGCGGGTCGAATCCGAACAGCAGGGCCCCCTGTCGGTTGAAGCGCACGGTGCCGGCCTGCAGGTCGCGCTGCCAGATCACCACGCCGGCCAGCTCGATGGCCTCGGCGAGATGGGCACGCGCACGCGCCACCGGGTCATCGATCTGGTCGGGTCGCCTCTCGGCGATCTGCAACAGCCGCAGATCGTCCGAGATCGTCAACACGTGCAGGGACAGTGTCCTGACGCCTCCCGTACCACTGCGGTGCCGACTCTCGCCCTGCACCCTGCAGGGCAGGGGCGCGCGCAAGGCGGCGCGCATCGCGTCATCGTCGGCCGGCGCCAGGTGAAGGCGTTCGGACAAGGTGCCCAGACCCGCTGCCGGCGTCTGTGGGGGGAAATCGCGTTCGAAGGCCGCGTTGCACCAACGCACACGTCCCGCGCCATTGCAGACCGCCACCGCCGACGCGGAGGCGTCCAGCCATGCCGGCTCGAAGCCTTGAGAGTCGACCAGCGGGTCGTCGTTGGATGCGGAAGTCGAGGAGGGCAGGAGCATGCTTCGCGGAGACCTCCGACCGCCACGCACGGCGGTGGCCGCACGCCGCCGGAGCGGGCTGCATAACAAGAGCGGATTGTCGGTCCAAAGCAGCAGCAGCCGAACCGGCAGGCCGCTCAAGGCCGTGCCAGTTGCCGCAACTTGAGACCGCACGGCAAAGTCAGGCTGGTCAAAAGCAAAAGGCGCACGGCCCAGGGGCGGTGCGCCTTCAGCGCCGGCGACTTGCGCCGCCGGGGTTCCGCGGTCAGCGGCTGGTCTGCTCGATGCCGGCGATGGCCCAGGTGCGGCTGTCGTCCAAGGGCTTGACCAGATGCCAGACTTCGTTGAAGTCCACAGGCGCCTGGCCAGCGGCTTCGCGCACCTGACCCGTGAAACGGACGCTGACGATCTGCCGTTCGCCCTCCTGCGCCACGTCGAGCACCTCGGCGTCGACCTTCATCACGTCGGTGTGCTGGCCGGTGTCACCGCGGTCCTGCAGGTCCATGCGGAGCTCGGCGAACACCTCAGGCGTCGTGAAGCTGCGCAGGTCCTCGAGGTCCCCGGTGTCGTTGGCAGCCTGCAGGCGGATGAAGATCATCTTGGCTGCACGCTGGAAGCCATCGGCGTCGAACGCTGCCGGCACGAACGCCTTGGCCACGGGCGGCTTGGTGGGTGCCACCGGCTCGCCCAGAACGACGGGGTCCTGCGCGGCAGGCAGCTCGGCTGCGCCCGGCGAGGCAGCAAGGGGCTGGCCCGAGGTGGTGGTCCCGGACCCTTGGGGCGCGGGCCAGGCAACCTGCGCACCGCCGGCGTTGCCGTTGCTGCGCTGCATCGCCCCCGCTTGCGCGGTGGCGGGGGACATGCGGCGCATGATGAAGCGGATGGCCACGACGGCCACCACGGCCAGCAAGGCGAACATCAGGAAGCTGGCAAAGCCTTCGCCCAGGCCGAAATGGCTCAACAGCGCTGCGATGCCCAGGCCCGCAGCCAGACCGGCCAACGGCCCCATCCAGGAGCGCTTGGCCGGCGCAGCGGCCGCACCGGCGGCGGCTGCCGTCGCGGGGGCTGCAGGGCTGGCCTGCGCGGGCGTGCCTTGGCCAGCGGGTGTCGCGGGCTTGCCGGCGGGTGCATCCGGAGCCGTGCGAGCGGGCATGTCACGCTGCATGCCCACGGACTTGCCGCCACCGAGCCGCTTGGCCTCCACATCGGCCGGCACCAGGGCCACGGCCAGCACGGCGACAGCAATTCCCAACAACCAATTCTTCATCGAGATTCCTTCCACAGCGGCCTGTCTCGTGGCCGTCAACATCGAAGTGTGGGGCATCGCGCCCGCCAGCCCAAGATGCCTCTTCAATTCCCTTGACGCAATAGGTGCACGACCGCACGGCACTTGAAGCGTGGCGCCTGCACCACCATCTCGCCAGCTGCAACTGCCGGAGAAACTGTTGACCCCAACCCTGCTGTGGGCCGCCACGGTCGCGCTGATGCTGATCGGCCTCGCCGGCACCGTGCTGCCAGCGTTGCCGGGCACGGCACTGGTGCTGGCTGGCGCCGCCCTGGGTGCCTGGATAGACGATTTCACCCGTGTGAGCGGCTTCACGCTCGGCGTGATCGCCGCCATGGCGGTGCTTTCGTGGGTTCTGGAGTACATGGCCGGCTTGATGGGGGCCCGCCGCGTGCAAGCCAGCCGTCAGGCGCTGCTGGGAGCTGCCCTGGGCACGGTGGTCGGCCTGTTCATGGGGCTCGTGGGCGTGCTGTTCATGCCCTTGGTGGGGGCGGCCCTGGGCGAGTACCTGGCCCGCCGTGACGAGTTGCAGTCGCTGAAGGTGGGGCTGGCAACCTGGGTCGGCATGCTGATGGGCATGCTCGCCAAGGTCGCGCTGGCGTTCATGATGGTGGGCCTCTTCGTGGCCGCGTGGCTGATCTGATCCTGTCGGGCAGGATTCGTCAGGCGCCTGCGAGCCGACCCAGCCATTCGCGCAAGGCCATGCGGGTCTGGAAGTACCCTTCCGACGTGGGCAGCCAGCCCCCTGATCGCTCGGCCAAGCCCATCGGCGCCGGCACGAAGCTCATCTGGACATTCTCGCGGCGAGCAGCGCGTTCGAACGCTGCCAGGGCGCGCTGCATGTGGAAGCCGTGCGTGACGACGACCACCCGGCGCATGCCGGCGTCTCGCATCATCTTCACGCTGTACTGCCCGTTCTCGTTGGTGTCCCGGGCACTGCTCTCGACCCAACGAAGAGGTCGGTTGAACTCGGCGCTGGCGATGCGAGCGGCGATTTCTGCCTCGCTGGCTCCCGGCGGTGCACCGTAGGCGACGCCGCCGGTGAACCCGATCGGCAGGTTGGTTGCCCGCGACAGCCAGACGCCGTAGCGCAATCGCTCGATCGACAGCCCCGAGAGGTTGGAGACCCCGTACTCGGGGGCGAAGGCTTCGCGACCGGCACCAAGCACGACGATGGCTGTCTTCTGATCGGCGCCGGCGGTCTTCAGATCGGCGATGGCGCCGGAAGAGAGCGCCGGAGGCGGTTGAAGCAGACCGTCGACGAGCGCCCAGCCGACCAGTGTGGTGCTGCTGAACCACAGCCCGAGCGTGGCGCCCAGCACGACCCCCCAGCCCAGCAGCCGCCGACGGGGCAGCAGACGGGCACCGACCAGGACGAGCAGCAGCAGCGGCACGGGGGGCAGCAGCAGCGAACTCAGCAGCCCCTTCAGCGAACCGAGTTCCAGCGTCTGCAGCAGGTCATTCAGCGATGTCATGGGGCTCTTGTCGACGGCAACGTAACATCGATTGTGCAAGACAGCGCCCCACCGATGAAGGAGGCGCGTGCCGGGCGTTCGAAAGGAGTCATCGATGGCAAGTGAAGTGATCACCCTGGGCGGCGGCTGCTTCTGGTGCACCGAAGCCGTGTTCGAGATGGTCGATGGCGTCACTGCCGTGACTTCCGGGTACGCCAACGGCCACGTGGCGAACCCCACCTACGCTCAGATCTGCGAAGGCGATACCGGCCACGTGGAAGTCGTGCGTGTGGAGTTCGATCCCGCGCGGATCACGTTGCGCGAGGTGCTCGAAATCTTCTTTGCCACCCACGACCCGACGACGCTCAACCGCCAGGGCAACGACGTGGGCACCCAGTACCGCTCCGGCATCTACTTTCATTCCGCCGAGCAGCGGGCCGTGGCCGAGGTGGTGCTCGGAGAGGCGCAGAAGGGCCATGGCGGCCGTGTCGTGACCGAACTGTTGCCACTGGACAGCTGGTGGCCGGCCGAGGACTACCACCAGCACTACTTCGCGCGCAACCCCGGGCAGGGCTATTGCGCCTTCGTCGTCGCGCCCAAGGTCGAGAAGTTCAAGCGCACCTTCAAGGCGCGGGTCAGGACGTAGATCCGGGTGAGGAATCGGCGGGACTGCGCCGCCCAGGTCAGCCCAATCGGCCGAATCCGCTGGCCAGTTCGGTCTCGGGGAAGAGCGAGTCCAGGCTGCGCCGCAGGCGCAGGCGCCACTGTCGCGTGGCTTCGTCCAGTTCCGACAACGCTTCCATCACGGGTGCACGCAGCAGCCACAGATCGATGGGCTCCTCGGCGCCACGGATCTGCTGGCGCAGCCATTCGCCCTTCTGGCCAGGGAGGTCGTTGACTGCCGCCGCGAACACCGTCTTCAGATCCACGAAGGCACGGCGCGCCGCGAGCCGGGACGCGCGGTCCTGCGGCATGCCGCCACTGGGCATGTCGGGCATCGAAAAGAACTGGCGTGGTTCCACGGTGTCGATCACGAGGTGAGAGGTGCGAAGCCCGAGCGTGGTGCGCGCGAGGGGAAATGGCGGTTCAGCAAGGCCAGGCGCTGGCCGGCCTCGAACTCGCTGCGGCTCAGCGCCACGAGGTTGTAGACGTCCAGCCGCATGTGCCACAGGTCGCGCAGTGACCGCGCCGCACCGATGCGGCAGATCAGCGGGTAGCTGACGGACTCTTCGATGTCGGCCAGGGCGCGTTCGAACTCCTGACGCACCAGCGGCAGGCGGTTCATGGGCGGTGAAGCATCGTGCGGCGCCGGGGCCACCAGCCAGAACATCAGCCTTTGCCACGCCGAGGACGGGGCGCAGCGCAGCGACGGCGGGCAGACTTCCGAGCGCGTCAGGCGGGAGGTGAGCGGCACGGTGTGCGGCTGGCCTCTCGAGAAGATCACGCTGAAGGGATTCATGACTCGGATATCGGAAGATGCAGTGGGAACCTGAGCCAATGGTCGCGCTTCAGCCGCCCGAGGAAAGCCCGAACAACGGCGGCAAGTGACTGCAGTTTCCACCGGGCGCGGGCACCAGCGTCCGCGATGAGGGTAGTCTCGGGGCCTCTGGAGGAGGGCGGCGAATTGGTGACCTGGACCTTGCGCCTGTTGGCGCTGCTGCTGGTCGCGGTGGTGGCTGCAGCCGTCGCGGCGGGCGTCTACGCGTGGCGCGCCCTTCCGATCACGGACGGCCAGCTGGTGCTGCCTGGCGCACAAGGCGAGATCGTGATCGAGCGCGACCGGCAGGGCATTCCCACCGTCCGCGCCAGCACGCTTCGAGACCTGGCGTTCGGTACCGGCGTCGTGCATGCACAGGATCGCCTGTGGCAGCTGGAGACCCATCGGCGCATCGGCAGCGGTCGCCTGGCCGAGGCGCTCGGCCCTGCCGCACTGGAGACCGACCGCTTCCTTCGGGCCCTGGGCGTACGCCGCACGGCTGCGGCGCAGTGGGCAGCCATGCAGGGCGAGGCCCGCGAGGTGGTGCTGGCCTACACCGCCGGCATCAACGCCGTGCTGGCTGAAGGCACGCGCGCCCGGCCGCCGGAGTTCGTGCTGCTGGGCTTGCCGCTGGAAACCTGGACGCCCTTGGACACGCTGGCGTGGACGATCATGATGGCCTGGGATCTGGGCGGCAACTGGACCACCGAGTTGCTGCGCCTGCGGCTGTCGCAGCAGATGGCGGTGGAGCGCATCGACCAGTTGCTGCCACCCTACCCGGGCGAGACGCCGCCTGCAGGGGCCGACTATGCGGCGCTCTATCGCAGCCTGAACCTGTCGTCGGCCTTGCGCCAGGCCTGGATGGACCTGCCGCGTGCTGCGCCCGAATCGGGCATCGAGGGGGTGGGCTCGAACAACTGGGTGCTGGCAGGCACGCGCACCACCACCGGCAAGCCGCTGCTGGCCAACGACCCTCACCTCAAGCTCAGTGCGCCGGCGCTGTGGTATTTGCTGCGGCTCGAGTCACCGCAGCTGAAGGTGGCGGGGGCATCGATGCCCGGGGTGCCCGGCATCGTGCTGGGTCAGAACCAGCACATCGCCTGGGGCTTCACCAACACGGGCCCCGACGTGCAGGACCTGTTCATCGAACAGGTCAAGCCCGACGACCCCGGGCAGTACCGCACTCCCGAGGGCTGGGCCCCGTTCGAGACGGTGCAGGAGGTCATCAAGGTCAAGGGGCAGCCCGACGTCACGGTCAACGTCCGTCGCACGCGGCACGGCGCTGTGATCTCGGACGCAGGCACCGGCGCCGATCTCTTCGACACCAACCGGCCCGCCTACGTGCTGGCCCTGCAGTGGACGGCCCTCGCACCGGACATGGACAGCATCAGCCCGTCCCTGGCGCTGCAGGCGGCACGTTCCCTGCCCGAGTTCGTTGCCGCCAGTGCCGGCTGGAAGGCGCCCATGCAGAACATGGCCGTGGCCGACCGAGACGGCCGCATCGGTTTCGTGGCGGCGGGCCAGGTTCCCGTTCGCCGCCCCGACAACGACCTGCACGGCCGCGCACCAGCGCCCGGCTGGGACGCGCGATACGACTGGGCCGGGTGGGTACCGGCCGAACAGACACCACGTTCGTTCGATCCCCCATTGGGTGCCGTTGCCACGGCCAACCAGCGCGTTCACGGGCCCGACTACCCGCACTTCATCGGCAGCGACTGGGCCTCTCCTTACCGCCAGCAGCGCATAGAACAACTGCTCGCCGCGCGGCCGAAGCACTCCATCGACGACCTGGCCAGGATGCAGGCCGACCAGAAGAGCCTCGCCGTGCGCGATCTTCTCCCGCATCTGCGCCAGGCCCGCTCATCGCATCCGCTCGCGGCGGCGGTGGCCCCGCTCCTGGCCGCCTTCGATGGCGAGATGGCGGCCGGCGACGCTGCACCGCTGATCTTCTGGGCCTGGCAGCGTCAACTGAGTGCCGGGCTCTTTGCCGACGACCTGGGCAGCGCCCTGTGGGAGCGGTCGCTCGGGCGCAGCTTCTTCGAAGCCGCCGGCGGCGTCATGGCCCGTGGCGATGTGTCCTGGTGCGACGACCGCCGCACGGCCGGCGTGCCGGAGACCTGTGCCGCCATCAGCGATCGGGCGCTGACTCGCGCACTGGATGAGCTGCAGGCACTGCTGGGCCGCGACGTCGCCCGCTGGCAGTGGGGGCGGCTGCACCAGTCGCGTTCGGAGCACCGGCCGTTCAGCCGCGTGAAGGCGCTGGCGCCGTTCTTCGAACTGCGCACGCCCGTGGGGGGCGACACCTACACGGTGAACGTGTCGCGGGTCGGGCTGAAGCCGGATCCGACCACGGGCGAGTTGTACCTCGACGAGCACGGCCCGAGCCTTCGCGCGCTGTACGACCTGGGCGACCCGTCGCAGTCTCGCTTCATGCAATCGACCGGCCAGAGCGGCCTCTTCTTCTCGCCGCTCTACCGCAGCTTCGTCGGCTCGTGGGCCGACGTGCGGTACCTGCCCTTGTGGGGGCAGGGCGAGCCTGCTCGGCGGCTGCTTGTGTTGCCCAAGGGGAACTGAACGGAAGGGAACTGAACAGCCCTGTACCGGCCCCCCGCCAGGGCCAGGGCCAGGATCACACCGAGCCGTAAACGAGCTTGCGTTGCTGCGTGTAGGCCCACCACGGCCGCGCCGCGGCCCCACGCATGAAGTCGGTAGCGGCCATGAAGGTGTCGAGTACGCAGGGATCCTGGCGCTTGCCGGTCTTGGCACACAAGGCCTGGTAGATCACGAAGGGGTCACGAGAGGCCAGGTCTCGCGGGTGGTGGATGCCCAGCGAGCGCAGGTCGCCAGCGATCGAAGGGCCGATGTTGGGCAGTTGCTCAAGTTGCTCGCATTCGGCAGCGACGCGGCATTTCGCGGGCTTTGCGCGTGGCCGCGGCGCCGCCCCGTCGGCGGTGCGATGGGGCCTGCTCGGGGCGTTGGCAGCGCTGCCCATGGCTACATCAGCATCGTGTTTCGGATGAGCCCGACGGCGATGCCTTCGAGTTCGAAGTCGACGTCACCGAAAGGCACCACGATCGTCTCGTAATCCGGGTTCTCCGGGATCAGCTCGATGGTCGTGCGGGTCCGGCGCAGGCGCTTCACGGTGACGTCGTCGCCCAGGCGGGCCACGACGATCTGGCCGTTCTTCGCGTCCTTGGTCTTCTGCACCGCGAGCAGGTCGCCGTCGAGGATGCCAGCATCGCGCATGCTCATGCCGCGCACCTTCAGCAGGTAGTCTGGCCGGCGCGGGAACATGCTGGCTTCCATCAGGTAGGTCTGGTCGACGTGTTCCTGCGCCAGGATCGGGCTGCCGGCGGCCACGCGCCCGACCAGCGGCAGTGTGAGCTGCGCCAGGCTGGGCAGCGGCAGGCTGTATTGCTTGCCACGCGACTCGTTGAGTGCGCGCAGTGTGTCAGACTTCAAACGGATGCCGCGCGAGGTGCCGCCCACCAGTTCGATGACGCCCTTGCGGGCCAGTGCCTGGAGGTGTTCTTCGGCGGCGTTGGCCGACTTGAAACCCAGTTCGGTCGCGATCTCTGCCCGGGTAGGGGGCGCACCGGTGCGTTCAATGGCCGACTGCACCAGATCGAGGATCTGTTGCTGGCGGGGCGTGAGCTTCGGGCTTTCCTGCATGGGCAGTCCTTTCTGTCCGGGGGCTGACCCGGCGCGCGATGCGACCAGCGTGAAGTCCTGGGACCTGGTCATTTGTACAGCCACTGTATTTTCATCCAGAAACCAGCAAGATGCAAAGCATGCAGCGATCCATCGTCATCCTCGGCACAGGGGGCACCATCGCCGGGCGCGCGCAGAGCGCCGTCGACAACGTGGGCTACCAGGCCGGAGAAGTCGCCGTGCAGGGCCTGGTGAACGCCGTGCCTGCGCTGCGCCGCCGGGCCATCGAGGCAGAGCAGGTGGCGCAGCTGGACAGCAAGGACATGGACCCGGCCACCTGGCAGGCCCTCGCCGGCCGCTCGGCGCACCACCTGGCGCGCGACGACGTTGCAGGGGTGGTCGTGACACACGGCACCGACACGCTGGAAGAGACCTCCTGGCTGCTGCACCGCGTGCTGGCGCCGTCCAAACCCCTGGTGCTGACGGCCGCCATGCGGCCCGCCAGCTCGCTGCAGGCCGATGGCCCGCAGAACCTGCTGGACGCCGTCACGGTCGCGTCCGATCCCGGTGCCCGCGGCGTCGTGGTCGTCTTCGCCGGCAAGGTGCACGCGGCGCTCGACGTGCAGAAGCAGCACAGCTACCGCGTCGACGCTTTCGGTTCGGGTGATGCCGGGCCGATCGGGGCGGTCCAGGAGGGGCGACTTCGCCTCTGGCGGGGCTGGCCCACAGAGCAGCCCCTGGGCCTCGAGCGCATCTCGGCGCCGGCCCGTTCATGGCCGTGGGTGGACATCGTCACCAGCTCGGCGGCTGCAAGCGCCGCCGGCGTGGACGCCTGGGTGCGGGCCGGCATCCGCGGCATCGTCGTCGCCGGCACGGGTAATGGCACCGTGCACCGTGAACTGCTGGCCGCGCTGCGCCGCGCCGCCGCCAGCGGTGTGCGGCTGCGCCGGACGACGCGATGCGCGTGGGGGCCGGTGATCGGGGGAGAGACCTGGCTGCCGGTGTGCGAGGGGCTCAACGCGCCGAAGGCACGCATCGAGCTGATGCTCGAACTGATGCGGGACCCGTCCGCCGACTGAGCCGCCTCCTGGGTTGCCGCCGAGGTCGCCTGCTGCAAGGCAAAACGACCGCCGGGAGCGGCGACCCGGAACGGGCCTCAGACCACCGACAGCGCCACGTCAATGTTGCCGCGCGTGGCGTTCGAGTACGGGCAGACCTCGTGCGCTGTGGCGACCAGGGCTTCGGCGGCCGAACGTTCCATGCCGGGCACCGACACGGCCATCGTCACGGCGATGCCGAACGCACCCGCCTTGCCGGTCATCGGACCGATGGACACGTCGGCCTTGATCGTCACGTCGGCCGGCAAGGCGATCTTCTGGCGTGCCGCGACGGCTTTCATGGCGCCGATGAAGCAGGCCGAGTAGCCCGCGGCGAAGAGTTGCTCGGGGTTGGTCCCCACCCCATCGTCGCCGCCCAGGGCCTTGGGCGTGGACAGCGCGAGCATCAGCCGCTTGTCGCTGGACGTGGAAGTGCCTGTGCGGCCGCCGGTGCTGGTGGCCTGTGCGGTGTAGAGGGCTTGGTCGATGGCCATGGTGGAGTCCTTGCTGGTGGTGCGTGGTGGAAGGGAAGCCGCCGTCAGGCAGCGGCCGGTGGGGAAGAGAGGATCCGTTCGCGCAGGGCCTGAAGTCGCGCGGTGAGGCTGGCGAGTTCGTCGAGCTGGCAGCCGCTGGCCTGAGCCACGCTGGCCGGCACTTTCAGGGCCTGCCGCCGCAGCGCACGGCCTTCAGCGGTGAGCTGCAGCAGCACGCGGCGTTCGTCGGCGCTGTCGCGCAGGCGCTGCACCAAGCCGCTGGACTCGAGACGCTTGAGCAGCGGTGTCAGCGTGCCGGAGTCGAGCGCCAGGCGCTCGCCGAGTTGCGACACCGTGATGCCGTCCTGCTGCCACAGCACGAGCATGGCCAGGTACTGCGGGTAGGTCAGGCCCAGCGGCTCGAGCAAGGGCTTGTAGATCTTGGTCATCGCCAGCGAAGTCGAGTACAGCGCGAAGCACAGCTGGCGGTCGAGGTGCAGCCACTCGGCGGGGGTGGGGGCCTGTTTCGCTGGCATGCCTGTAATGTAGTGCACAATTAAATTGTGTGCAATCTAATAGCCGACTCCAGGATGTCCGGCGGACGCCACCTCGCAGGTCCAGGGCCACAGGCAAGGGCCGCTCGCGTCACCGCCCGAAGACGGCGCCCAGGATCTTGCTGCCCGTCGCGACGGGATCGGCACGGATCTTCTTCTCCTCCTCGCCGATCATGAAGAACAGCCCGTCGAGCGCCTTGCCCGTCACGTACTGTGTAAGGTTGGCGTCTTCCTTCTTCATCAGTCCCAGGTTCGACGCCTTGGCCGCCACCGCGTCGTAGCGTTCGGCCAGCGCCACCTTCTCGGTGGCCCGCTGCACGATAGGAAGGAATCGCGTCTGCAGGCTCGGGCGCGTCTTGCCCGAGAAATAGTCGGTGGCGGACGTCGGCCCGCCCTGCACGATGCGCAACGCGTCCTGCACGCTGATGTCGCGCGCCGCTGCCACCAGCAGGCTCTTCGCCTCGGGCACGGCGGCTTCGGCGGCGCGGTTCATGGCCGTCACCAGTTCGTCGACCTTGCGGCCTTGCCCGGTCGCCTTGAGGATCTTGGCCGCACTGTTCAGGAAACCGGGCAGCGGGATGCGCACCTTGTCGTTGCCCAGGAACCCGTCGCTCTTGCCGAGTTGCTCGACGGCGAAGACGGCCCCACGCTCCAGCGCCGCGCGTATGCCGTTGCCGGCATCGGACTGCGACACGGCCGCCCGGGCCGCGTGGGACTGGACCAGACCGCAGAAGCCCGCCAGGGAGGCCAGGCGAACGAGTTCACGACGTTGCATGTTCACTCCCGAAAAGGTGATGGGCGGCGGGCCGCGGCCGGCCGCACACCCCGATCATGAACCTTCCTGCAGCTTCTCCAGTTCGCCCTGCAGTTCCAGCCAGCGCTCTTCGAGCATGGCCACTTCGGCCTGGATGTGGCTCAGCTCGCGGCCCAGGTCAGCGATGGCAGCCGGCTTGGTGGCGCTGTCGGCCAGACGGGCTTCGACCGCCGCCTTTTCCTTGCCGAGCTTGGCCAGGCGGTTGTCGATGCGCTGCAATTCCACACGCTTGGGGCGCGTGGCCTCGGCCAGCTTGGCGCGCGCCTGCTTCTCCGACTTGCGGTCTTCACGCGGCGCCTGAGGTGCCGGTGCAGGGCGCGGGGTGCCTTTCCCGGGCGCGACCTGCGACGCCGCTGCTGGCGCAGGCGGCGGCTCGACACCTGCCGGCCGCGGCACCGGCGGCGCGGGTTGGCCGCGTGACAGCGCCCTCGAGACGTCCAGCAGCCACTTCTGGTAGTCGTCCAGATCGCCCTCGAAGGGCTCCACCCCGCCTCGGGTGACGAGCCAGAACTCGTCGCAGACTTCGCGCAGCAGCGCGCGGTCGTGGCTGACCAGCATCACCGTGCCCTCGAACTCGTTCAGCGCCATCGACAACGCCTCGCGGGTGGTCAGGTCGAGGTGGTTGGTCGGCTCGTCCATCAGCAGCAGGTTGGGCCGCTGCCACACCAGCATGGCCAGCACCAGGCGCGCCTTCTCGCCGCCGGACAGCGAGCCCACCGCCTGCTGCACCATGTCTCCCGTGAAGCGGAAGCGGCCGAGAAAGTCGCGCAACTCCTGTTCACGTCCCGGCGGGCCGACGTCTCTGGCCAGCCGCACCATGTGCATCAGCGGACCGTCGTCGAGCTGCAGCACGTCGAGCTCCTGCTGCGCGAAGTAGCCGATGGTCAGGCCCTTGCCTTCGGTGATGCGGCCGGCCACCGGTGCCAGCGCGTGCGCGATGGTCTTCACCAGCGTCGACTTGCCCTGACCATTGGCGCCCAGGATGCCGATGCGCTGGCCGGCCAGCACCGAGCGGTTGACGTTCTGCACGATCACCGTGCTGCCGTAGCCGCAGCTCAGGCCATCGAAGCTGAGCATCGGATTGGGCAGGCTCTGCGGCTCGCGGAATTCGAACTGGAAGTCGCTGCTGGTCAGCACCGGCGCGAGCTTTTCCATGCGCGCCAGGGCCTTCACGCGGCTCTGCGCCTGCTTGGCCTTGCTGGCCTTGGCCTTGAAGCGGTCGATGAACTTCTGCAGGTGCGCCATGCGCTCCTGCTGCTTTCCGAAGGCCGCCTGAGCCTGCAGCATGCGTTCGGCGCGCATCTCTTCGAACGCGCTGTAGTTGCCGGTGTAGCGGGTGAGGATCTGGTTGTCCAGGTGCACGGTGACGCGCGTCACGGCGTCGAGGAACTCGCGGTCGTGGCTGATGATGACCAGCGTGCCCTCGAAGCGCTTGAGCCAGGCCTCCAGCCACACCAGGGCGTCGAGGTCCAGGTGGTTGGTCGGTTCGTCCAGCAGCAGCAACTCGGCCGGGCACATCAGCGCGCGGGCCAGTTGCAGCCGCATGCGCCAGCCGCCGGAAAAGCTGTTCACCGGGCCATCGAGCTGTTCGGTGCGGAAACCCAGGCCCAGCAGCAGCGATTGCGCGCGGGCCCGCGAATCGAACGAGCCTGCCTCGTCCAGCAGCACATGGGCGTCGGCGATGGCGTGGCCATCGCCCGAGGCCTCGGCAGCCGCCAGCGCATCCTGGGCCTTCTGCAGCGGGATGTCGCCCTGCAGCACGAACTCGGTGGCCGAGTCGCTGGTCTCGGGCATGTCCTGCGCCACCTCGCCGATGCGCCAGCGCGGCGGCATCTCCACGTCGCCGGTGTCGGCCTGCAGCTTGCCGGTGAGCAGGGCGAAGAGACTGGACTTGCCGGCGCCGTTGCGGCCGATGAGGCCGATCTTCTCCCCCGGCTGCAACGTGACGCCGGCAGCCTGGAGAACGACCTTCACGCCGCGGCGCAGCGTGATGTTTCTGAGAGTGATCATGTCGGTGCCGCAAGTGGCGGCGGATTCGAAGGAAGGAGTGCCCGCGGGGCGGCGCTAGAGCAGCGATTGTCGCGGCAGCAACAGAACCTGGTCGTCGCCCGCGCTGGTGGGCAGCCAGACGGCGTCGAGCCGGGGAAACGCCGCCTCGAAATGAGCGCGCTCGTGCCCGATCTCGAGCACCAGCACCGCGTCGGGGGTCATGAAGCCGGCGGCATCGGCCAGCAGGCGCCGCACGAAGTCCATGCCGTCCCGGCCTCCGGCCAGTGCCAGGGCGGGCTCGGCACGGAACTCGGCGGGAAGCCGGTCCATCGAGTCCTGGTTCACGTAGGGCGGGTTGCACAGGATGAGGTCGTAGCAGCCTTCGGCGGCCGCCAGGCCGTCGCCCTGGCGCAGCGTGATGCGGTCCGCCAGACCATGGCGTGCGACGTTGCGGCGGGCCACTGCCAGCGCGTCGGCCGACAGGTCGGTGGCATCCACCGTCACTTCGGGCCAGGCCATGGCGGCCAGCACCGCGAGGCTGCCATTGCCGGTGCACAGGTCGAGCACGCGGCGCGTTCGGTCGGACAGCCAGCTGTCGATCACGCCTTCGGCCAGCGGCTCGGCCACCAGCGATCGCGGGATGATGACCCGCGGGTCGACATGGAAGGGCACGCCCTGCAGCCAGGCTTCGCCGGTGAGGTAAGCGGCCGGCTGGCGTGTGGTGATGCGTTGTTCGATCAGCTCCTCGACCCCTTGTCGCTGCAAGCCGGTGACCGGCCCGTCGGCCAGGTCGTCGAGTTCTTCGAGCGGCAGCCCCAGACGCCACAGCACCAGCCAGGCGGCCTCGTCGAAGGCATTGGTCGTGCCCTGGCCAAAACAAACGCCCGCCTCGGTGAGGCGGGCGGCCATGGCGTCGATGAGCTCGATGAGCTTCATCGCAGCAAGGCCTCCAGCGTGCGGCGGTAGACGTTCTTCAGCGACTCGATGCTGTCGACCGCGACACGTTCGTCGATCTTGTGGATGGTGGCGTTGATGGGGCCGAACTCGATGACCTGGGGGCACACCTTGGCGATGAAGCGGCCGTCCGACGTGCCGCCCGTCGTCGACAGTTCGGGCATCACGCCGCATTCCGCCTGGATGGCCGCCACCAGGGCCTGGCTGAGCGTACCGGGTCGCGTGAGGAAGGGTTCGCCGCCCAGGGTCCAGGCGAGATCGGTCTCCAGGCCGTGGCGGTCGAGCACGTCCTGCACGCGTTGCTTCAGCGAGTCGGGCGTCGACTCGGTGCTGAAGCGGAAGTTGAAGTCGACCACCACCTCGCCGGGGATGACGTTGCCTGCGCCGGTGCCGGCGTGGATGTTGCTGACCTGCCAGCTGGTGGGCGGAAAGAACTCGTTGCCCGCGTCCCAGTGCAGGGCCACCAGCTCGGCCAGGGCAGGGGCCAGCTGGTGGATGGGATTGCGCGCCAGATGCGGATACGCGATGTGGCCTTGGACGCCACGCACGCGAAGCCGACCCGACAGCGTGCCGCGGCGGCCGTTCTTGATCATGTCGCCGAGCTGCGCCACGGACGTGGGCTCGCCGACGATGCAGGCATCGAGCCGCTGGCCGCGCGCCTGCAGGGCCTGCACCACACGCACCGTGCCGTCGAGCGCAGGGCCTTCCTCGTCGCTGGTGAAGAGCATCGCCACCGTCCCAGGGTGCCGCGGATGGGCGGCGACGAACTCTTCGGCGGCCACGACCATGGCCGCGATGGAGGTCTTCATGTCGGCCGCACCGCGCCCGTAGAGGTGTCCGCCGCGGTGCGTGGGCACGAAGGGGTCGCTGGTCCACTCCTGCACGGGGCCCGTGGGCACCACGTCGGTGTGCCCGGCGAAGACGACCACCGGTCCGTCAACCGGGCCACGGTGCTGCGCCCAGAGGTTGCTGACCTGCTGTCCGGCAGGGCCGAAGGGCAGGTGCTCGCATTCGAAGCCGCGCGGCCCCAGCCGATCGGCGATCAGCGCCTGGCAGCCGCCGTCGTCGGGCGTCACCGAGCGCCGGGCGATCAGCGCCTCGGTCAGGCGCAGCGTCTCGCTCACTGGTTCCGGCCCCAAGGCGGCGTGGCCTGCGGAACCCCGGTGTCCTCGGGCCGAACGTCCAGCGTGATGTCGGTGAAGACAGCGGCGTCGGTCTCTTCGCGCTTGGGCGCCACGCGGGAGATCGGGGCGGAGTCGTTCTGAAGGCGCCACAGCAGGTTGGTGGGCGAGTCGGCCTGGGCCAGGCCTTCGTCGCGGGACACCAGTCCTTCGTTGATGAGGCGGGCGATGTCCTGCTCGAAGGTCTGCGAGCCCTCGGCCATCGACTTCTCCATCGCTTCCTTCACGCCAGAGAGGTCGCCCTTCTCGATCAACTCGGCCACCAGCTTGGTATTCAGCATGATTTCCACTGCCGGGATGCGGCCGCCTGCGTTGGAACGCAACAGGCGCTGCGAGATGATGGCCCGCAGGCCGGCCGAGAGGTCGGCCAGCAGCGTCGAGCGCGCCTCGGGCGTGTAGAACGACAAGATGCGTCCCAGCGCGTGGTAGCTGTTGTTGGCGTGCAGCGTGGCCAGCACGAGGTGGCCCGACAAGGCGTACGAGATCGCCGAGGTCATGGTCTCGCGGTCGCGGATCTCGCCGATCAGGATGCAATCGGGCGCCTGGCGCAGCGCGTTCTTCAGCGCCACCTGCAGCGACTGTGTGTCACGGCCCACCTCGCGCTGGTTGACGATGGACCGCTTGTTGTTGAACAGGAACTCGATCGGCTCCTCGATGGTGAGGATGTGGCCGGTAAGTTGCTGGTTGCGCCACTCGAGCATGGACGCCAGCGTGGTCGACTTGCCGGTGCCGGTGGCGCCCACCATCAGGATCAGGCCACGCGGCTCCACCACCAGGCTGGACAGCAGCGTGGGCACGCCCAGGGTGTCGAGCGCCGGAATGTCCTTGGGGATGCAGCGGATCACCGCCGCGATCGAGCCGCGCTGGCGGAAGCCCGAGATCCGGAAGCTGCCCACGCCCCCGATCGACAGGCCCACGTTGAGCTCGCCGCTGTCCTCCAGCTCTTCCATCTGCTGCGGCGCCAGCAGTTCGCCCAGCAACTGCTTGATCTGCGAAGGTGACACCACCTGGTCCGACAGCTGCAGGATCTGCCCGTGGATCTTGATCAGGATCGGCGTGTTCGCCGACATGTAGACGTCCGACGCGTTCTTCTCGGCCATCAGCCGGAGCACCCGCTCCATGTTTCCGCTCATCGTCCGTCCTTCCTGTGTCGCGCCGTGGGCCGACTTATCGCAGCTTTGGCACTCAGGTGCGCAGCAATTCGTTGATGCTGGTCTTGGCTCGGGTCTGCGCGTCGACCTTTTTCACGATCACCGCGCAGTACAGGCTGTAGCTGCCATCGGCCGACGGCAGGTTGCCGCTGACCACCACCGAACCGGCGGGGATGCGACCGTAGCTCACCTGGCCCGTGGCGCGGTCGAAGATCTTGGTGCTCTGGCCGATGTACACGCCCATGCTGATGACGGAGTTCTCTTCGACGATCACGCCTTCGACCACCTCGGAGCGTGCGCCGATGAAGCAGTTGTCCTCGATGATGGTGGGATTGGCCTGCAGCGGCTCGAGCACGCCGCCGATGCCCACGCCGCCCGACAGGTGCACGTTCTTGCCGATCTGCGCGCACGAGCCCACGGTGGCCCAGGTGTCGACCATCGTGCCTTCGTCGACGTAGGCACCGATGTTCACGTAGCTGGGCATCAGCACGACGTTCCTGGCGATGTAGCTGCCGCGGCGTGCCACGGCCGGCGGGACCACGCGCACGCCCGTGGCGCGCATGGCGTCTTCGTCGAGGTGGGCGAACTTGGTCTGCACCTTGTCGAAGAAGCCCAGGTCGCCGGCCCGCATGACCTTGTTGTCGTTCAGGCGGAAGCTCAGCAGCACGGCCTTCTTCACCCACTGGTTGACCGTCCACTGGCCGACGCCCTGGCGCTCGGCCACGCGCAGGCGGCCGCCGTTCAGGTCGGCGATGACGGTTTCGACGGCTTCGCGAACGGCAGGCGCGTTGGTGGCGTTGATGTTGGCGCGTTCCTCCCAGGCGAGGTCGATGACGCTTTGCAGGTTGCTCATGCGAGGCTTTCAGTGAAGGAGACGATGCGGTGCGCGGCTTCGAGGCATTCCTCGACCGGCGCCACCAGCGCCAGGCGGATGCGGCCGGCGCCGGGGTTGTGGCCCTGGGCCTGGCGCGCCAGCAGGCTGCCCGGCAGGACCGTCACATTGTATTGAGCGAGCAGGTCGAGGGCGAAGCCCACGTCGTCGCCGCCCGGCACGCCCGCCCAGAGGTAGAAGGCGGCGTCGGGCAGGCGCACGTCGAGCACGCGTTCCAGCAGCGGCGTGACCTGCGCGAACTTGCGGCGGTACATCTCGCGGTTGGCCACGACGTGCGACTCTTCGTTCCAGGCCGCCGCGCTGGCGCGCTGCACCATGCCGCTCATGGCACTGCCGTGGTAGGTGCGGTAGAGCAGATAGGGGGCGATGTAGCGCACGTCCCCTGCCACGAAGCCCGAGCGCAGCCCCGGGACGTTGCTGCGCTTGGACAGCGAGGTGAACACCACCAGGTTGCGGAAGTCCTCGCGGCCCAGCGCCTTGGCGGCCTGCAGTGCGCCCAGCGGCGGCTCGTCGCGGAAATAGATCTCCGAGTAGCACTCGTCGCTGGCGATCACGAAGCCATGCCGATCGGCGCGTTCGAACAGCGTCTTCCACTCCGACAGCGGCATCACGGCGCCGGTCGGGTTGCCCGGGGAACAGGCATAGAGCAGCTGCGTGCGCGCCCAGACCTCCTCCGGCACCGTGTCCCAGTCGACGGCGAAGTTGCGCGCCGGGTTCGAGGGCACGTAGTACGGCTCGGCCCCCGCCAGCAGCGCGGCACCTTCGTAGATCTGATAGAACGGGTTCGGGCAGATCACCGTGGCGCCGGCCCGCGTGGGGTCGATGACCGTCTGCGCGAAAGCGAACAAGGCTTCGCGCGTGCCGTTCACCGGCAACACCTGCTTCACCGCGTCGACCGTCACGCCGTAGCGCCGATGCACCCAGCCGGCGATGGCCTCGCGCAAGGCCGGTTCACCGGCCGTGGCCGGGTAGCTGGCCAGGGCGCCGAAGGACGCCTGCAGTTCGCGCAGCACGAGATCGGGCGTCGCGTGCTTGGGCTCCCCGATGCCGAGGTTGATGTGGCGGAGCTGCGCCGGTGGCTGGATGCCGGCCGAGAGTTCGCGCAGGCGCTCGAAGGGGTAGGGGTGGAGTTTCCCGAGCAGCGGATTCATCCGCTGATTATCACGAAGCGCGGCGCGTGGCCGCGGCCACGCGCTGACGGCGCCATCACAACCAGCCGATGCAGCCCGGCGCCCCGCAGCGGCACTTCAACTGCCCCTCGTGGTGCGTCTCGCCGTAGTCCACGGTGATCTCTTCATCGGGAGCGATGTCGCGCAACGCATAGAACTCCACGCGCCCTTGCCGGATGCACAGGCGCGCGTTGGGCTTGCAGCTGTGGTTGGTGTAGCGCATGGGGTCGGACGACTGGCTGAAGTCGATGGCCTTCCGCTTGGAGAGCTCGACGATCATGATCCGCTCCTGCCGCGTGGCACGGATGCGTGCCTCGGCCACAGACACCGACTCGCCGCGGATCTCGCCGATCTTCAGCTTGGCCGCGATGGCTTCTCCGGCGAAGGCACCCTGGCCGTCGATGTGGCTCGGCTTCACCACCACGGCGAACTTCTGGTAGGCCGGGCGAACCGGCGAGGGCGTGGGCAGGGCGGTGTCGGTCATCGGATCGGCCGCACTCAGCCGGGCAGGCCGCCCAGGTCGATGCGCGGCGCCGGCTTCCAGCCCTTCTTGCGGTGCTCCACCGTCACGTAGGTGCGAATGCCGCCGCGCACGAACCAGTCGGCGTGGATGCGGATGAAGCGCGGGTCGATGGCCTTGACGAGGTCGCTGACGATGGTGTTGGTCACCTTCTCGTGAAACGCCCCTTCGTTGCGGAAGCTCCAGAAATACTGCTTCAGGCTCTTGGTCTCCACGCAATGCCTGTCGGCCACGATCTCGACCGTGAAGTGCGCGAAGTCCGGCTGGCCCGTCAAGGGGCACAGGCAGGTGAACTCGGGCACGTCGAAACGGATCACGTAGTCGCGTTCGGGCGCGGGGTTGGGGAAGGCCTGGAGGTCCTTGCTCGGCGCGCTCGGCGGCACGGCAGGCGCCTGGCGTTGGCTGGGGACGGTGGCAGAGGACTTGCGGGCCATGGGCGGGAGGGGTCTCGGGAGGGGTCGCGATGCTATCATCCGCCCCCGCGTGCGCTCCGGTCCAGAGCGCATTTTTTCATTCAAATCAAGCACTTGGGTGCGTTGTCGCGGTCTGCCGCGGCGCCCTCGGCACCAGCGATGCGTCTGAACCAGATCAAGCTTTCGGGCTTCAAGTCCTTCGCCGAGCCCACCACCTTCCAGCTGCCGGGCCAGCGTGTGGGCGTGGTCGGTCCGAACGGCTGCGGCAAGTCCAACATCATGGACGCCGTGCGCTGGGTGCTGGGCGAGAGCAAGGCCAGCGAACTGCGCGGCGAGTCGATGCAGGACGTGATCTTCAACGGCTCGGGCCAGCGCAAGCCGGCCAGCCGGGCCAGCGTCGAACTGGTCTTCGACAACGCCTCGGCGCGTGCCGGCGGCCCCTGGAACCAGTACGCCGAGATCGCGGTCAAGCGCGTGCTCACGCGAGACGGCAGCAGCAGCTACTACATCAACAACCAGCCGGTGCGCCGACGTGACGTGCAGGACGTCTTCCTGGGCACGGGTCTTGGCCCGCGGGCCTACGCCATCATCGGCCAGGGCACCATCAGCCGCATCATCGAATCGCGCCCCGAAGAGCTGCGCCTGTTCCTGGAAGAAGCCGCGGGCGTCAGCAAGTACAAGGAACGGCGCCGCGAGACCGAGAACCGCCTGAAGGACACCCGCGAGAACCTCACCCGCGTGGACGACATCCTGCGCGAGCTGAACACCAATCTCGACAAGCTCGGCAAGCAGGCCGAGGTTGCGGCGCAGTACCGCCGCTTGCAGGAGCAAGGTACGCTCAAGCTGCACCAGTTGTGGTTCCTGAAGCACCGCGACGCGGCCGGTGAAGAAGAACGCGTGAAGGGCGCTGCCGCCGAGGCCGCCACCGCGCTGGAAGCGCGCCTGGCCGAGCTGCGCCACGTCGAGGCCGAGCTGGAGACCGTGCGCCAGGCGCACTACGCGGCCAGCGACGCGCTGCACCTGAAGCAGGGCTCCCTTGCCGAAGCCGCCCTGGAAGTCAGCCGCCTGGAAGAACGGATCCGCTATGTCGTTGAAGGCCGCCAGCGCGCCGAGTCCCGCCTGCAGGACCTGAAGGCGCAGAACGCCCAGTGGGCCGAGCGGGAGGACGCCGCCAAGCTCGAGCTGGAAGACATCGCCGAGCAGATCATCGCGGCGGACGAAGAGGCCGAGACGCTGTCGGCGCAGGCCGAAGAGCAGGGCGCGCAGCTGCCGACTTTCGAAGATGCCGTGCGGGCGGCGCAGGGCCGCAGCAACGGCCAGCGTGCCGAAGTGGCGCAGGTGCAGCAGCAGATCCAGGTGCTGGCCGCCGACAGTCGGAACGTCGAAGAGCAGTCGCGCCAGCTGAAGACGCGGCGCGAGCGGCTGGCCGGGGAGCGCCAGACGCTGCAGGCCCCCGACATGGCCAGACTCGCGCAGTTGCAGCAGCAGGCCGCGACCAGCCAGGAAGCCCAGGAGGTCGCAGACGCCCGGCTGCACGACGTGGGCGAGCAGGTGCCGGCGCTGGACGAACAGCGTCGCGAAGCGCAGGACGCCGTGAACCGCGAGTCACGCCGCCTGGCGGAGATCGGTGCCCGCCTCGATGCCTTGCGCGCACTGCAGGAGAAGGTGCAGACCGAAGGCAAGCTCAAGCCCTGGCTGCACAAGCACGGGCTCGAAGGCTTGCAGGGCCTGTGGACGCAGGTGCACATCGAGACGGGCTGGGAAACGGCGCTGGAAGCGGCGCTGCGCGAACGGCTGAATGCGGTCTCGGTGGGTCGCCTGGACACCGTGCGGGCCTTTGCCGCCGACGCCCCGCCCGCGAAATTCGCCTTCTATTCCCTGCCGCAGGCCGCCGTGCCGCAGACGCACCAGACCCTGCCGCGCCTGGCCGACCTGCTGCGTCTGTCGGACGCTGGCCTGAAGGCCCTGCTGGGTGACTGGCTCGAGGGCGTCTACACCGCCGATGGCCTCGACGAGGCGCTGGCGGCGCGGTCTAGGCTCACCCACGGCGAGGTCATCATGACCCGCGAAGGCCACGCCGTTTCGCAGCACGCCGTGAGTTTCTATGCCCCCGACAGCGAACAGGCCGGCATGCTGGCCCGTGCGCAGGAGATCGAGAACCTCGACCGCCAGCAGCGCGCGCAGGCGCTCATCACCGACGAGGCGCGCAGCGCCTCGGTGCGCCTGGAAGCCGCCTACACCGAGGCTGCGCAGCGCCTGATGGTGGCGCGTCGCGAGGCCAGCGAGACGCAGCAGAGGGCGCATCAGCTCCAGGTGGAACTGCTGCGACTGTCGCAGCAGGCCGAAGCCGCCAATGCGCGCCGTGAGCAGCTGGGCGACGAACTGTCAGAGATCGACGCGCAGCTGGAAGGCCTGGAAGAGCGGCGTGCCACCGGCGAGGCGCGCTTCGAGGAGCTCGACGTCGCCCTGGGCACGGCACAGGAGCGCCAGGCCGAGCTGGAAGACGCGGTGATGGCGGCCGAGCGCGCGCTGGGCGACGCCCGCGAGCAGCAGCGCGCGCTGGAACGCCAGGCCCAGGAAGCGCGCTTCCAGGCCCGGTCGCTGGGTGCGCGGCGCGACGAGCTGCAGCGCAGCATCGAGACGGCCGCTGCCCAGGTGCAGGCCAACGTGCAGACCGGCCAGCAGCTCGAGATGGAACTCGGCACCCTGAACGACGCCGCCGCGCAGGCCGGACTGCAGACCGCACTGGCGTTGCGGCTGGAACGAGAACAGGCGCTGGCCGCGTCGCGCAGCGAGTACGACGATCTCAGCGCCAAGTTGCGTGCGCAGGACGAAAAGCGCATGGGCTTCGAGCGCAGCCTGGAGCCGCTGCGCGAGAACATCACGAAGCTGCAGCTGGAATTGCAGGCCGCGCAGCTGGGCGGGGCGCAGTTCATGGAGCAGCTCACGGCGGCCGGCGCCGATCTGGAGGCGCTCGGCCGATCGATCGACGAAGGCGGCGTCAAGCTGTGGGGCCTGCAGACCGAGATCGACCGCATCCAGCGCGAGATCGCCGCCCTCGGCGCGGTGAACCTCGCGGCGCTGGACGAGCTGACGGCCAGCACCGAACGCAAGACCTTCCTCGATGCGCAGTACGCCGACCTGACCGAGGCCATCGGCACCCTGGAAGACGCCATCCACAAGATCGACCTGGAAACGCGCGACCTGCTGGCCAAGACCTTCAACGACGTCAACCTGCATTTCGGCCGCATGTTCCCCACCCTGTTCGGTGGCGGCAACGCCAGGCTGGTGATGACGGGCGACGAGATCCTGGACGCCGGCGTGCAGGTGATGGCCCAGCCCCCGGGCAAGAAGAACAGCACCATCCACCTGCTGTCGGGCGGCGAGAAGGCGCTGACCGCGATCGCCCTGGTGTTCGCCATCTTCCAGCTCAATCCGGCGCCCTTCTGCCTGCTCGACGAGGTCGACGCGCCGCTGGACGACGCCAACACCGAGCGCTACAGCAAGCTGGTGCGCGAAATGAGCGCCGGTACACAATTCCTCTTCATCAGCCACAACAAGATCGCAATGGAGATGGCCGAGCAGCTGATCGGCGTGACGATGCAGGAGCAGGGCGTCTCGCGCATCGTGGCGGTGGACATGGAAGCGGCCGTGACGCTGGCCGAAGTCGCGTGATGCGGCAGCCCTGCAACTGAGGCGCCGCCATGACGCTGACCATGGCATTGGCGATACTGGGCGGCGTGGTGCTGCTGGCGGTGGTGTTCCAGGGCTGGTGGACCACGCGCAAGGCGCTGCCGCGCCGGCCGGAACCTCCGGCCACCGGAGGCGGTGAACGGGTCGAGCCGTCGTTGGCCGGAGAGTCGGTTGCGCCTGCACCGTCAGCCGCCGAGACGAGGCCTCTGCGCAAGCCGCAGCGCATCGACGCACTGATCGATGCCATCGCTCCGATGTCTCTGGAGCAACCCGTCACCGGGGAGATGGTGCTGGCCCACCTGCCGCCCTCGCGCCGCGCAGGCAGCAAGCCGCTGCTCATCGAAGGGCTGGACGCCGATTCGGGCGAGTGGACCTCGCCGATGCCCGGCCACCGCTACGGCGAACTGCAGGCCGGCGTGCAACTGGCCAGCCGCAGCGGAGCGCTCAACGAGATCGAGTACTCCGAGTTCGTGCAGAAGGTCCAGACCTTCGCCGACAGCGTCGGCGCGATGCCCGACTTCCCCGACATGCTGGAAGTGGTGGCGCGCGCGCGCGAACTCGATGGTCTGGCAGGCCCGCTGGATGCCCAGCTCACGGTGACCCTGCGCTCCAGCTCGGTGGCGTGGTCGGTCGGCTACATCCAGCAGTGCGCTGCGCGCCACGGTTTCGTGCCGGGTGCGCTGCCGGGTCGCCTGGTGCTGCCGTCGGCCGAAGACGGCGCACCGCCGGTGCTGAGCTTGAGCTTCGATGCCCAGGCCGCCCTGGCCGAAGACCCGCAGCGTGCGCCCGTGCGCGAGTGCACTCTGGCGCTCGATGTGCCGCAGACCGAGGCCCGCGCCGAACCCTTTCCGCTGTGGCACGACGCCGCGCGCAACCTGGCCGACGACATGGACGCGACCCTGGTGGACGACCAGGGGGCCCCCATCACGTTGCACGCCTTCGCTGCCATCGGCCAGGAGTTGAGCAAGCTGTACGAGCAACTCGAGGCGCTCGACCTCGCCGCAGGGTCGCCGGCAGCCAGGCGGCTGTTCAGCTGAGGCCACGTGGATCCGTCAACTGCCTTGGACGCAGCCCGCCGCGCTGAGGAGCTGCGTCGGCTGCTGCACCACCACGCCCACCAGTACTACGTGCTGGACGCTCCCGAGGTGCCCGACGCCGAGTACGACCGCCTCTTCCGTGAGCTCCAGGAACTGGAAGCCAGGCATCCCGGCCTGCTGACCCCCGACTCTCCCACCCAGCGCGTGGGCGGGCGTGTTCTCGAGGGCTTCGTCCCCGTGCAGCACCGCGTGCCCATGCTCAGCATCCGGACCGAGACCGACACCACTGCCGCAGGTGCGCTGGCTTTCGACGCTCGCGTCCGCCGTGAACTGGAACTGGCTGCCGAGGCGCCACCCGTCGAGTACAGCGCCGAGTTGAAGTTCGATGGCCTGGCCATCAGCCTGCGCTACGAGCACGGCGTGCTGGTGCAGGCTGCCACCCGCGGCGACGGCCAGACCGGCGAAGACGTCACCCAGAACATCCGCACCATCGGCCAGATCCCGCTGCGCCTTCAAGGCGCGGCCCCGCCCGTGCTGGAAGTGCGCGGCGAGGTATTCATGGCCCGTGAGCAGTTCGAGCGCTTGAACGAAGCGCAGCGGGAGCGGGGCGAGAAGACCTTCGTGAACCCGCGCAACGCCGCGGCGGGGGCCGTTCGGCAGCTCGACCCGGCCATTGCTGCCCAGCGCCCGCTGAGCTTCTTTGCCTACGGCCTCGGGCAGACCGAGGGCTGGGCGCAGCCCGCGACGCACTCGGGAACGCTCGACGCGCTGATGGTCCTGGGGCTGCCCGTGTGCGCCGACCGTGTCGTGGCGCACGGGCCCGACGGCCTGATCGCCTTCTACAGCCGGATGGGCGAGCGCCGTGACGGCCTGCCCTTCGACATCGACGGCGTGGTCTACAAGGTCAACCGCATCGACCAGCAGCGGCAGCTGGGTTTCGTGACGCGGGAGCCGCGCTGGGCGGTCGCCCACAAGTACCCGGCCCAGGAGCAGGTGACGCGCCTGAACGACATCGAGATCCAGGTGGGCCGCACCGGCAAGCTCACGCCGGTGGCCAAGCTCGAGCCGGTGTTCGTGGGTGGCACCACCGTCAGCAACGCCACGCTGCACAACCTGTTCGAACTGCGGCGCAAGGGCGTTCGCGTGGGCGACACCGTGATCGTGCGCCGGGCCGGCGACGTCATCCCGGAAGTGGTGGGCCGTGTGCAAGGCCCGCGGGCTGCCTACGTGCCCAACTTCCGCATGCCGCGGCACTGCCCCGTGTGCGGCAGCGCTGCCGTGCGCGAGCGCGGGAGCGTCGACTATCGCTGCTCCGGCGGGCTGGTCTGCGGCGCCCAGCGCAAACAGGCGCTGCTGCACTTTGCAGGGCGCCGGGCGATGGACATCGAGGGCCTGGGGGACAAGCTGGTCGAGCAGCTGGTGGACGCCGGCATCGTGCGCACGCTGCCCGAGCTCTACACGCTCGGCGTGGCCAAGCTGGCAGCCCTGGAACGCATGGCCGAGAAGAGCGCGGCCAACGTCGTGGCGGCGCTGGAGAAGAGCAAGCACACGACTTTGGCGCGGTTCCTCTTCGCGCTGGGCATCCGTCAGGTGGGCGAGAGCACGGCGCGCGATCTTGCGCGTCATTTCGGCCAGCTCGACAGGGTGCTCGACGCCAGCGTCGAACAACTCCTGCAGGTCAACGACGTCGGCCCGGTGGTGGCGCAAAGCATCCGCACCTTCTTCGACCAACCGCACAACCGCGAGGCCGTGGAACAGCTGCGGGCCGCCGGCATCCACTGGGACGAGTCCGGCGCGGCGGTCGACGATGCGCCCAAGCCCCTGGCCGGCAAGACGCTGGTGCTGACCGGCACGCTGCCCACGCTGACGCGCGACCAGGCCAAGGAGATGATCGAATCCGCCGGTGGCAAGGTCTCGGGATCGGTGTCCAAGAAGACCGATTTCGTGGTGGCCGGGGCCGAGGCGGGCAGCAAGCTCGACAAGGCGCGCGAGCTCGGATTGGCCGTGCTCGACGAGGCCGGCCTGACGGCGCTGCTGCGCGGTCCTGCGGCGGGATAATCGCCGTAACGCAGTCAACGCCCGGCAGGGCAAGCACCATGGCCGTTCACGAAATCCTGAAGATGGGCGACCCGCGCCTGCTGCGCATCGCCCAGCCGGTGCAGCACTTCGGCACGCCCGAGCTGCACCAGCTCATCGCCGACATGTTCGAGACCATGGAAGCCGCCAACGGCGCAGGGCTGGCGGCGCCCCAGATCGGCGTCGACCTTCAGCTGGTGATCTTCGGCTTCGAGCGCAACGAGCGCTACCGCGATGCCCCGCCCGTACCGCGCACGGTGCTCATCAACCCGGTCATCACACCGCTGTCCGACGTGGAGGAGGACGGGTGGGAAGGCTGCCTGTCGGTGCCCGGCCTGCGCGGCAAGGTGCCCCGATGGAGCCGCATCCGCTACGAGGGCTTCGATCCGGTCGGCCAGCCCCTGTCGCGAGAGGCCGAGGGCTTCCATTCGCGCGTGGTGCAGCACGAATGCGACCACCTCATCGGGCGTCTGTATCCCACGCGCATGCGCGACTTCACGCAGTTCGGCTTCACCAGCGTTCTGTTCCCGGAGCTCGACCCGGCCAGCGACGACTGACGTCGTCGGTTCGTCGGCAGCTGGCGTGTTCGAGGCCGGTCCTCAAAGAAGCTTTACAAGCCGCTTGTCGTCCGGGCGCCGTCCCGGGCCGTTGCACACCCAGACGGCCCGCACGGCCCTTGGGGTGCCCGCGCGGCCGCAGGAGCAGTTCATGAAGATCTGGCGGTGGTACAGGCAGGCCTGGCTGGCCTTGTGCCTGGTGCTCTTCGGCAGTGCTGCGACGGCGCAGGAAGATCCGCCCGGCCGCGTCGGCCGGCTGGCCGACTTCAGCGGCACGGTCTGGGTCTACGACCAGGAAGAAGGCGACTGGACCGCCGCCTTGCGCAACCGTCCGATCACCACCGGCGACCGCATTTCCACCGCAAGGGACAGCCGCGCGGAGTTGCGCATCGGCTCCACGGTCCTGCGCCTGGCGGCCGGCAGCGAGCTCGAGGTGGAGCGGCTCGACGACGATCGCATGGCCTTCCAGTTGCTGAGCGGCAGCGCCGCGCTGCGCGTGCGCTCGCGCGAGGCGGCCGAAGAGACCTCGCTGCGCACGCCCGAGGTGCGGCTCAAGCCGTTGCGTGCCGGGCATTACCGCGTCGACCGGGTCGACGACACCACCTACGCCGGCAGCTGGCGGGGCGAATTGCTGGTCGACGAGGCCGAAAGTTTCCCCATTGCCGGTGGGCAACGCATGGAGCTCTGGCGCTCGCGAGGCCAAGCCGCCCTGCAGCAGCGCTGGTCCAGCATGCCCGACGATGCGTTGTCGACCTGGGTGGCCTACGACGACAGACAGGAAGAACGCAGCGCCGCGTCACGCTACGTGTCACCCGAGATGACCGGGATGGAAGATCTCGACCGCCATGGGCGCTGGGACCGCCACCCGGAGTACGGCGCCATCTGGATGCCCATCGGCGTGCAGGTCGACTGGGCGCCGTACCGGTTCGGTCAATGGGTCTGGCTGCGCCCCTGGGGCTGGACGTGGGTCGACCAGCAGCCCTGGGGCTTCGCGCCCTTCCACTACGGCCGCTGGGTGCACTGGCGCGGGCACTGGGCCTGGGCGCCGGGCAGCTACGTGGCGCGGCCGGCATTCGCGCCGGCGCTGGTGGGCTGGATCGGCGGGCCTTCGGTCGGGATCTCCATCAGCATCGGCGGCGGCCGCAGCCTGCCCGGGCGCAGCTGGGTGCCCCTGGCGCCCCACGAGCACTACGCCCCGCACTTTCACGCGGCGCCGCGCTGGCTGGACCGGGTGAATCCGCAGCCCCGCGACCGCGGTCACCCGCCGCGCCCAGTGCCCACCGGACCCATCATGTACGGCAACCAGGGTGTGCCCAATGGCGTGACGGTGGTGTCCTCCGACGTGCTGCGCCCCAGCGCCCCACCTTCGGTCGCCCGTCCCGACAGGCGCTTCGATGCGCCGGTCCGCAGCCCGGGCCAACGCGAAAGTTCGCCGCCCTCCTTGCGTGAGCCGGGGGGACGGCCTCCGGTGCGCATCGACACACCGGGCCCGACCGCCGTGCCACCCGGCCTGCGCGCAGAGCCGGAGCGTGACGATCGCGGAAGAGGAGACCGGGAGCGCGGCGATCGCCGTCAGGTCCCGCCGCAGTACTCCGGCCCCGCACCCGCCCAGCCGGTCATGCCGGTGATGCCGCCAGTTCCTGTCCGCCCGGTGCAGCCCGTGGCGCCGGCGGTCGCTGGTCCCGCAGGTCCCGTGGCAGGTCCCGCGGGCCCGGCGCGCGCACCGGCACCGGGCCTGCGCAACAGCCCGCCCGAGAGCGACAGGGACGACGGCCGCCGCCGCCCGCCGGAATCACGCCAGGGGCAGCGTGACCGCGAGCAAGTGCGCTGAGGGCGCACGCCGCTGGCGGCGTCAGCGGATCAACGGCTTGAGCACCGGCCACACCGTGGCCAGGATGCGCGGGTGTGCCTCGGCCTTGGGATGGATGCGGTCGGGCTGGAACATGGCTTCGGCATCGGGGCCGTCGGCCACGCCTGCCAGCAGGAACGGCACGAGGGCGGCGCCCTCGGCCTTGGCCACGTCGGCGAACAGCGCGAAGAAGTCGTCGCTGTACTTCCTGCCGTAGTTGGGTGGCACCTGCATGCCGGCGATCAGCACCTTGGCGCCGGCCGCCTTGCTGGCCCGGGCCATGTCCTGCAGGTTGCCGCGCGTCATCTGCAACGGCAAGCCGCGCAGCGCGTCGTTGCCACCCAGTTCGAGCAACACCACGTCGGGCCGATGCTGTTTCAGCAGTGCGGGCAGTCTGGAGCGTCCGCCCGACGTGGTCTCTCCGCTGATGCTGGCGTTGATCACCGTCACCGGCAGTTTCTCCTGCGCCAGGCGCTTCTCCAGCAAGGCCACCCAGCCCGTGCCACGCACCAGGCCGTACTCGGCCGACAGGCTGTCGCCCACGATGAGCAGCCGGCGCCGCACCCCCTGGGCATGTACGGGCCGGCCGAGCGTGGCGGGCACCGCCAGGGCAAGCAAGCTACAGTGGCGCTCCAACCAGCGGCGCCTGCCAGGGCTCTCGAGAACCACATCCCGCATGTCTGAAGCCATCATCGCCGTCCACCGCATCACCAAGCAGGTGGCCGATTCCACCGGTACGCTGGTCATTCTCCACGAGATCGATTTCGAGCTCTGGCCCAGGGAATCAGTGGCCATCGTGGGCGCTTCGGGATCGGGCAAGAGCACCCTGCTGTCCATCATCGCCGGACTGGACGTTCCCACTTCGGGCCAGGTCGTCCTGGCGGGCACCGACCTGTTCGAGCTCGATGAAGACGCGCGTGCCGCGGTGCGGGCCCGCTCGGTGGGCTTCGTGTTCCAGAGCTTCCAGTTGCTGGCCAACCTCACCGCGCTGGAGAACGTCATGCTGCCGCTGGAGCTGATGGGCCATGCAGATGCCCGCGCGCAAGCCACCGAGATGCTGCGCCGGGTCGGTCTGGCCGAGCGGCTGGGACACTACCCCAAGGTGTTGTCGGGCGGCGAGCAGCAGCGCGTGGCGCTGGCGCGGGCCTTTGTCGTGAAGCCGGCGGTGCTGCTGGCTGACGAGCCGACGGGCAGCCTGGATTTCGCCACCGGCGAAACCGTCATGGCGCTGATGTTCGAGATGAACCGTGAAGCCGGCACCACGCTGGTCCTGGTCACGCACGACCGCGGCATTGCGGCGCGCTGCGACCGACAGCTGCGCATCGAGGCGGGTCGACTCGTCTCCTGACCGCAGGACGCTCGCGGCGTGCTGCGGGCTGCAGGTCAGGGGGATTCGAGCGGTATGGCGTAAGGCAGGCCGACGGCACGCAACAGCGGCCCCTCGGCACTGCCGGCGTGCAAGGTCCCACCGTCGAGCGCAGCCAGCTTGAGCTCCACCAGCGCGGCATGTTCGCCGCCGGTGCTGCCCGACAGCACCACCATGCCGGCCGGCTGGCCCGGGTCGGCGGAGTGGAAGATCTCCTGCCCCGCCTGCAACGCAACATCACTGGTCAGGACGGCGCCGCGACGCTTCAACGTGCCGCGGTACTGGCTGCGCGCCACCACCTCCTGCCCGGGGTAGCAGCCCTTCTGGAAGTTGACCCCGCCCACCAGCTCGAAGTTGACCATCTGCGGCACGAACTGCTCGGCCGTGGCGGCGGTGATGCGTGCCGTGCCGCTGCGCGCTTCGAGCCAGCGCCAGGCGTCGATCTCCAGGGCGGGCCAGGCTGGCGTGTCGACGCCTGTCGGCACCGCCAGCAGCCAGCGCGGAATGCGGGTGCCCGCCGCGGCGGCGTCGGGCATGCGGATGGCCGTCACGCCGTGCACCTCGGCGCGGGACCAAGCGGCGGATCCGGCAGCTTCGCCCAGCCAGGCACCTGCGGCGTCGCCCGCCAGACCATGCAGCGCGACATCGGCCGATGCATCGCTGAGCTTGCACTTGGCCCGCAGGACGAACATGGACAGGCGCTTGAGCACGGCAGGCAGCAGGTCGGCGCTGCAAGCCAGCAGCACGTCGTCGGTGCCGTTGCGCCACACCACGAAGCTGGCCTGCAGGCGGCCCTTGGCCGAGCAGAACCCGGCCAGGCGCGCCTGGCTTGCTTCGAGGTGCAGCATGTCCTGGGTGAGCTGACTGTGCAGGAAGCTGCGGGCGTCCGGGCCGGCGGCGCGGATCACGCCCCAGTCGTGCAATCGGACGACACCGGACAGAGTGGACAGGTCGGGCAGGGCGGGCAAAGCGGACGAGGGGGTGCTCATCCCGCAATTATCATCACCCCCCATGGCAGACAGGTCGGTGGGGCTACGCTGGATGGCCGCCCTGTTGGCGGCGGTCCTGCTGTGCGCGGCCGGCGCGGCCGCTGCGGTGTGGTGGTGGCTGGACCGGCCGCTGCCGCTGGCCAGCCCCAGCGTGGAGCTGTCCATCGAGCCGGGCACGACGCCCGCAGGGGTTGCCCAGGCCTGGGTCGACGCCGGGGTCCAGGTGCCCGCACGCGCACTGTTCGAGTGGTTCAGATGGTCGGGGCAGGCACGCCGCATCCGGGCCGGCAGCTACGAGATCGGCGCCGGCACCACGCCGCGCACGCTGCTCGACAAGATGGTCCAGGGCGACCAGACGCTCGAGACCGTGCGCTTCATCGAAGGCTGGACCTTCCGGCAGCTGCGCGCCGAACTGGCGCGCGCGCCGAACCTCAGGCAAACCACGGCGGGCCTCAGCGAAGCTGAACTGATGCGTGCCATCGGGGCCCCCGACCTGCGCGCCGAAGGACGCTTCTTCCCTGACACCTACGCCTACAGCCGCGGCGTCAGCGACCTCACGGTGCTGAAACGCGCGCACCAGCACATGCAGCAGCAGCTGAACACCGTGTGGGGCGAGCGAGCCCCCGACACGCCGCTGAAGACGGCCGACGAGGCCCTGACGCTGGCCTCCATCGTCGAAAAGGAAACCGGCCGGCCCTCCGACCGCGGACGCGTCGCCGGGGTCTTCGTCAACCGGCTGCGCATCGGCATGCCCCTGCAGACCGACCCGACCGTCATCTACGGTCTGGGCGAAGCTTTCGACGGCAACCTGCGCAAGATCGATCTTCAGACGGACACGCCCTTCAACACCTACACACGTCGCGGCCTGCCGCCGACGCCGATTGCGATGCCCGGCCTCGCATCGTTGCGCGCCGCCGTGCGGCCCGAGGCGACCAAGGCGCTCTACTTCGTCGCGCGAGGCGACGGCAGCAGCGTCTTCAGCGACAACTTGGCCGACCATAATCGCGCCGTGAACCAATACCAGCGGGGCGGGGCCAAGTGACCGAGGGAGCAGGGCGTTTCGTCACCTTCGAAGGCATCGACGGTGCCGGCAAGTCCTCGCACATCGAACGCGTGGCAGGCTGGCTGCGAGCGCGTGGTCACGAGGTGGTGCTGACCCGCGAGCCCGGGGGGACCCCGCTGGCCGAGTTGCTGCGCGAAGCCGTGCTGCACCGCCCCATGGACACGCTCACCGAGGCGCTGCTGGTCTTCGCCGCACGGCGCGATCACCTCGTCGGCGTGATCGAACCTGCGCTGGCACGCGGAGCGGTGGTGGTGTGTGACCGGTTCACCGACGCCAGCTTCGCCTACCAGGGCGGCGGCCGCGGCTTGGATGGCCGGCTGCTCGAACAGCTCGAAAGCTGGGTGCAGCAGGGCCGACAGCCCGACCTGACGATCTGGATCGACCTGCCGGCACACATCGCTGCGGAGCGCCGCGCGGCTGCCCGCACGCCCGACCGCTTCGAGCAACAGGATCTGGCGTTCTTCGAGCGTGTGCGTGCCGGCTACGCAGCACGCGCCGCGGGTGCACCGGCACGCTTCGCGCAGGTCGACGCGCGGGGTGAGGTGGAGCAGGTGTGGCAGCGCATTGCTGCCGTGCTGGAGGCCCGCGCGTGCTGGTAGGCCCTGACGGCCAGTTGCCCCTGCCCTGGCTGGGCGAGCCGCTGGCCGAGGCGCTGTCCAGGCAACGCGCGCATGCCCTGCTGGTCAAGGGCGCTGCGGGCAGCGGCGTGCTCGAGTTCGCCCTGACGCTGGCGCAGGCCTGGCTGTGCGAGTCCGTGGCGGCCGCTCCGGCCCGCCAGCCTTGTGGCGTTTGCGAAGCGTGTCGCCTGGTGCAGTCCCACATGCACCCGGACCTGCTGGTGTTGCTGCCCGAGGACGCGCGACGGGAACTCGGCTGGCCGCTGTCCATCGACAAGCCCGAGTCGGCCGACGGTGACCGCAGGAAGCCGAGCCGGCAGATCCGCATCGACGACGTGCGCTGTGCCATCGACTGGACCACCAGGACCAACTCCAGAGGCCGCGCCAAGGTGGTGGTGCTGCATCCCGCCGAGGTACTGAATGTGCAGTCGGCCAATGCGCTGCTGAAGACCCTGGAAGAGCCACCTGCGGGCGCGCGCCTGGTGCTGACCGCGGCCGATCCAGCGCGCCTGCTGCCCACGGTGCGCAGCCGATGCCAGCAGATCACGCTGGCCGACCCGACCGCGGTGATGGGACTGGCCTGGTTGCAGCAGCACGGCGTGCAGGGCGCCGACGTGCTGCTGGCCGCCACCGGCGGGCAGCCGCTGCGCGCGATGGAGATGTCGCGGGCCGGTGTCGATGCCGCAGCCTGGTCGGCGCTGCCGTTGGCCGTCGGGCGCGGCCAGGCGACGGCCTTCCAGGGTTGGCCACTGCCCCGTTCGATCGACGCCCTGCAGCGTCTTTGCCACGACCTGCTCTGCGTGGCTGCGGCGGCGGCTCCCCGCTTCTTCCCCCAGGCGTCGCTGCCGCGGGTGCAGCAGATCGAGCCCCTGCTGACGTGGCAGCGCAGCCTGTCCCGGGTGGCGCGCCACGACGAACACCCGTGGAGCGAAGCGCTGCTGCTCGAGGCCTTGGTGCACGAAGGCCGCGCGGCCATGTCGCCGGGGCCCGACCTCCGCGTCACGGGTGCCCCGGCGTTCGCTACACTGGCCGGATGAACGACCGCCTGACGCCGAGACCGACCCTGCCCGCGGGAGGGCCGAGGCCGAGCGTCATCCAGCTCGTCTTTCGCGAGAAGGGCGCCCTGTATGCCGCGTACATGCCGCTGCTGACGGACGGCGGTCTGTTCGTGCCCACGACACGTGACTACAAGCTGGGCGACGACATCTACCTGCTGTTGTCGCTGCCCGATGACCCGCAGCGCTATCCGGTGGCCGGCAAGGTGGCCTGGATCACGCCGGTCAACGCCTCCGGGGGGCGCACGCAGGGCGTGGGCGTTCGGTTCCCGAACGACGACAAGACGCGACAGCTGAAGATCAAGATCGAGGAGCTCCTGGGCACGAGCATCTCGTCGTCCAAGCCCACGCAGACGATCTGAGGCCTGCAAGCGGGCTTGCGTGTTCCGGATGCCCCCTGCCGGAGCCGCGCGGAAGCCGCCCTTGGACCCCCCGATGTACGTCGATTCCCATTGCCACCTCAGTTTCCCCGAGCTGCATTCGCAGCTCGACGCCATCCGCAACGACATGGTCGATGCCGGCGTGGACCGCGCGCTGTGCATCTGCACCACGCTGGAAGAGTTCGATCGGGTCCACGCGCTGGCCGTCGGGCACGACAACTTCTGGTGCACGGTGGGCGTGCATCCTGACAACGAAGGCGTCGCCGAACCCACTGCCGAGGGACTCGTGGGGCTGTCGCGGCGGCCGCGGGTGGTGGCCATCGGCGAGACCGGGCTCGACTACTACCGATTGAACGGTCACAGCGTCGCCGACATGGCCTGGCAGCGCGACCGCTTCGTGGCCCACATTCAGGCGGCCCGGGAAACGAGGCTGCCCCTGGTCATCCACACCCGAAGTGCCAGTGAAGACACCCTGGCTCTGCTGGGGTCCGAAGGGGCCGGGTCGGTCGGCGGGGTCTTTCACTGCTTCACCGAAACGATGGAGGTCGCCCGTCGCGCGCTCGACCTCGGGTTCTACATCTCGTTCTCCGGCATCCTGACCTTCCGCAACGCCGACGATCTTCGCGAAGTGGCGCGGATGGTGCCGCTCGACCGCTGTCTCATCGAAACCGACAGCCCCTATCTGTCGCCCATGCCTTTCCGCGGCAAGCTGAACACACCCGCGCGCGTGCCGCTGGTGGCCGCGAAGCTGGCCGAGCTGAAGGGTTTGTCGGTGGAGGAGGTGGCGGCGGCCACGAGTGCCAATTTCGAGAGGCTCTTTCCCCTTGTGCTGACACCTTACAGGAGTTGAAGTGTGATCACAAAGAGCTTGAAGGTAGTTCTCTATCTATTTGTCCTGATTGGTTTTTCTGCGTCACATGCAGGCGCCTACGAAGACTTCTTCCGGGCACTGAACACCAACGACGGCGGCACCGTCCGCAGCCTGCTGGCCCGAGGATTCGACCCGAATTCCCCCGATGAAAAGGGGCAAGTGGCACTCTACGTTGCGCTGCGGGCAGAGTCGCCGGCAGCGGTTTCGGCGCTGCTGGAGCACCCCAACCTGAAGGTCGACGCGGTCAATCTGGCCGGTGAAACACCCCTGATGATGGCGGCGCTGCGCGGCAACCTGGCCGCGGTGCGAGCCCTGGTGGCCAGGGGCAGCAGCGTCAACCGGGAAGGTTGGACGCCGCTGCACTACGCGGCCACGGGTCCCGAGGCGCCGGTCGTGGCCTACCTGCTCGACCGTGGCGCGCGCATCGACGCTGTATCGCCCATCAAGTCGAGCCCCTTGATGATGGCCGCCAAGTACGGCAGTGAAGCCTCGGTCGACCTGCTGCTCGCTCGGGGTGCTGACCCGAAGTGGCGCAACGACGCGGGGCAGGGTGCTGCAGAGTACGCCAGACAAGGCGGACGCGAGGGTCTTGCGGCCCGGCTGGAGAAGCTGACACGTTGACGGCGCCGATGGAAGTTCGTGTCAGAAGTCCGCTGACACGATGAATGGCGCCACCCTCATGGTCGCGCCCCTGCGGTCGCCCTTAAATTGACCGATAGACACCCATCGGTGTCACAGGAGAGTGGTCATGGCCCAGGAATCGACGAACAGAAATCCGTTCATGCTGATGATGCACCCGGAGGTGGTTCTCGCCGCGATCGAACGCTCCGAACACCTGAGCCAGTTGAACCGGCATCTGTGTCGCCCTCTGGATCGCCCGATCGGCGGCTTCCCCGGGCGTGACGGTGAGACGATGAACTCGATCGATGCTCTGGCTGATGACGACGAGACTCCCGTCGCCTGAGCCTGAGGCTGTCGGACGAGCCTGACCCCTGCGAAGGGGACTGACGCTTGCGCCGGTGCGCTGCTCGGCGCATCTCATAGTTCATGCGCAGCCAGGTCACGCCCATGACGGCCATCCAGCAGGCCGCGGCCAAGGCGAGCACCAGTCCCAACGACGCCGCCGTATGGTCTCGCACGAAGCGAAGCAGCACGGCCACCCAGGTGTCCGAGGACGCCACCGGCACCGGCCAGGCGCCGGTCACCGGATTCAGCGCGGGCGTCGACGCGTCCAGGGCGTCGGCCTGCAAGGCGGCGCGAAGTGGCGTCGTGGCGGTCGCCGGCGTTGGTTCGGACGACACCCGCGGCTCGCTCGAACCCACGCCGCCCGGCGCCATGCCGGACATCACAACGCCAGTGTCTGCCACCGCGTCCTCAACGGACTGCGCAGAGGACGCAGCCGGTGCACTGTACTGCGCCGACGTTGCCGCTCCCCGTTGCACGGGCTCGGCGAGTGCGGGGACGGCCAGCGGCACGAACAGGATCAGCGGGAGCAGGAATCGATGGTGCATGCGGCAGGTAGGGTCGGGTGCCAACGAGGCTGCAAGCTTCAAGCCAAGATCACCAGACGACTTGTCTGTCAGTGAGTTGGCACGCAGGCGGTGGATCGGCTGGGCCGGGATCGCTCCCAGGTGTAAACGAAGTCGACGCGAAGTCGCTGCCACGACGTCCTGTTCTTCGTTCTTGTACAGCGCACGATGTATCTTATGTTAAGTCATGAAGACGAGGCGAACGACGCGGCCTGACAGCGCTGACCAGCCTGCAACAGCGCCGCAGACCCCTTCCGACCATGGCCACAGCGCTTCAGGCACTGCCTTGCGTGGCCGCTGCGCCATCCAGGGGAACCTCGAGCGCCGCGCGGTGTCGGGCCAGCACCTTCTCGCGCAATGACGGCGGCTCCAGCACCTGGACCTGCTCGGCCTGGCGCAGGATGTCCATCACCAATTCGGTGTCGTCCACATACGGCAACGTCAGTTCGTAGGCGCCGTCGGGCAGCCAGCGGCCCTCCTGCTCCGTGTGCCACTGTTCATGGCTGATCCAGGGTGCCGCCTGCGGGTCGAATCGCAGAACCGCCCACTGGCGCTGGCCCCCGGCGTAGATGCCGTACCCCGCATCCATGGCCTTCGCCACGTCGGCCAACGGCAGTTCCTTCGCTTCCGTGTCCAGCACCGCAGCCTGTTCCACGGCATCGAGCGCGAACCGGCGAAGGCCATCGACCCGGTGACACCAGGCGTCCAGGTACCAGGTGTTTCGGTAGTGCACCAGGCGCTGCGGCGACACTTCGCGATCTCCGACCTCGCCACGGCCGCGGGTCAGGTAGCGCAGCGCCAGACGTTTGCGCGTCAGCACCGCTTCGCCGACGCGCTCGAAGAACTCGCTCGGCACGGGTCGTCTCATGGCGCTGACGATGCGCACCCGTTGCATCAGGGCCTTGGCCGAGCCCCCATCGCCGCTGCCCAGCAGTTGGTGGATGCGGTCCAGCAGAGGCTGCAGATGCCGGCTCAGGATGCCATCGCTGTCCAGTTCACTGAGCAACTGGTGCGACATCAGCAGCGAGTACAGCTCGCGCTCGTTGAACCACAGGCCGGGCAGCTCGTGCGACTGGCCGCGGAACGGCTGGCCGAAGCGATAGCCACCCAGCATGGCGTCGTATTCGATGGGGGCACCCAGCCGGCTGCGCAGGTATTCCAGGTCACGCTTGAGCGTCGCCCGGGACACTTCCAGTTCGTCCTGCATGACCTGGAAGCTGACGTGTCCGCGCTGGCGGATCATCGATTCGATCTTGTAGAGGCGGGCCGTCTTGCTCAAGTGGTCCTCTGGGAGGCGACGATCCGGGCCCAAGCAAGGAGCCCGGCAGGATCTGCGGGGCGGCGTCAACCGTCGCAAACGAGGAACTGTAGCGCCATCAACGCATGCGAGACTATGCCTTGATGGATCTCCGTTCCCCGTCGACGTGAGCGCCCTCTCGACGACGCTCACAGCTCGAACGGGATGGCTGCAGGAAGCCACTGCCGGCATTGCCGGATCCCTGGCCACGCTGTCCATCGTGCTGACCCTGGGATTGCTGGCCTACGCTCCACTGGGCGCCGGCGCGGCGGCAGCCGGGATTCCGTCGGCCTTCGCCTGCATCATCGTGTCATCGGTGGTGTTCGCCTTGCTGGCGGGCGGCGCGATGCCCACCGGCGGACCCAGCTCGGCCACAGCGGTCATCATTGCCGGGCTGGTGGCGCAGGTGATGCGCGACCCCCTTTGGCAGGCGAACGCTGCCGAGGCGGTCCCGACGCTCCTTGCAGCGAGCTCCGCCACCGTGGTGCTGATGGGATTCTGGCAGGTGCTGCTGGCGTGGCTGGGTCTGGCCAATCTGGCCAAGCACGTTCCGCAGCCCGTGCTGGCGGGCTTCATGAACGCGGTGGCGGTCCTCATCCTGGTGGCCCAGTTGCCCGTCCTGTTCGGCCTGACACGCGATCAGCTCATGGAGGGACCGCAAGCCTGGGGGCTGCTGCAGCCCGCGACCCTCGCGCTCGGCCTGTTGACTGCCTTGCTGGCCTGGGGTCTGGCGCGCATCCGCCCTGGGTCACCGGCACCCCTGTTGGCCTTGGTCGTCGGCACGTTGGCGTACTGGGCATGCACCCGGCTCTGGCCCGATCTTCCGATGGGCAGGACCACCGGGACCATCCCCGACAACCTGCCCATGCCGACGTCGCTGGTCCCGATCCGCGACGGCTCCGCGCTGACCCTGCTGCTCAGACATGCCGAGACCATCGTCTTCACGTCGCTGGTGCTGGCGGTCATCGGCACACTGGAGACCATGCTGGCTGCGCTGGCGCTCGACCAGCAGCTCAACTCGCGGCACGAACCTCGACGCTTGCTGATGGCATCGGGCCTCTCCAACCTCGTCGGCGGTTGCTTCGGCGGCCTGCCGATGGTGGTGCTCAGAGCCCGCGCGCAAGCCATCATCAGCAGCGGCGGGCGCTCCGTTCGCGCGGTGTTGATCGGGTCGGCGCTGATGGCCGTGCTGCTCGCTGTCGGCACGCCACTGCTGTCGGTCCTGCCGAAGGCCGTGCTCGCCGGCATCATGGTCACGGTGGCCTTCGCGCTGCTGGACACGTGGACGCGGGGCCTGCTGCAGCAGTTGGTGACGGGCGACCGCTCGCGGGAACTCGTTCAGTCGCTGGCGATGGTGGCGGCCGTTTGCGTCACCAGCCTCTGGCTGGGCTTCGTGGCCGGAGGCGCCCTCGGCATCGTGCTCGCCCTGGTCAGCTTCATCCAGAGAATGAAGCGGTCGCTCCTCTTTCATCGTTTCACCGGAAGCGCGCGTCCGTCGCGCCGCATCTACAGCCAGGACGTCGAGGAACGTCTGCAGCGGCTGCGCAGCCGCATCGTCGTGTTCCAGCTCGACGGCCCGCTGTTCTTCGGCAGCACCGACAAGCTCGCCCAGGAAGCCCTCGCTGACAGCAACACCTTCAGCGTCCTGATACTGGACTTCAAGCGCCTGACCGGGCTCGACGAATCCGGCGCCGTGGTGCTGCAGTGGCTGAGTTTTCAGCTGCGCGAAGGGGGGGTCTCGATGCTTCTGGCGGGCGTGACGCCCGACAACCGCCTGGGCCGCAGCCTGCGCTCGTTCGGAAGCTTCGTCGAGCAGCCACGGCACGACTGGTTCGCCGATCTCGATCTCGCCTTGGAAGCCGCTGAACTGGACCTGCTGGGCACCGACACTGCCGGATTTGCGCAACGGCAGCTGCCCGTCAGAGATTCGGCCTTGATGCGCGCCCTGTCGGCCGAGCAGCGGCAGGCCCTGCTGTCCCGGCTGCGTCGGGTCGATCTGAAACAAGGCGAAGTTCTGTTCCGCGAAGGTGATGCCGGTGACCGGCTGTATGTCCTGGAGAGCGGATCGATCAGCGTGCTGGCCGCGCGGCATCAGGCCGAGTCGTCGGCCCAGCGCCTGGTGAGCTTCTCACCCGGCGGCATGTTCGGCGAGATCGCCCTGCTCGATGGCGCAGGCCGCTCGGCCACCGCGCGTGCTGACACCAACGCAACGGTCTGGTCGCTCGATCGGCAAGCGCTCGATGCCCTGTACCGCGACGACCCGCAACTGTGCGCACAGGTGCATCGCAACATCGCGCTGCACCTGGCCGAGCGGCTGCGCGCCGCCAGCACGTCCTGGCGCGAAAGCGACGCCTGATGCTGCGCTGGGCTGGTCGGCCAGCGGCGTCTAGAACAGGCCTCGGATGCGGCCGTGCTCGTCGAGGTCGATGACCTCGGCCGCCGGTGTCTTGGGCAGGCCGGGCATGGTCATGATGTCGCCGCAGATCATCACGACGAACTCCGCGCCGGCAGCCAACCGCACTTCACGCACCTGCACCACGTGGCCAGTGGGCGCTCCGCGCAGCTTCGGGTCGGTCGAGAAGCTGTACTGGGTCTTGGCCACGCAGACCGGGTAGTGTCCGTAGCCATCCGCCTGCAACTGCTCGATGCGGGCGAGCACGTCTGCCGGCGCCGAGATGCCCGAAGCGCCGTACACGCGTGTGGCGATCTTCTCCATCTTCTGCCAAAGCGTGTCGCCGTCCTCGTACACGAAACGCATGGACGGCGGCTTCTCGCAGAGCCTGACCACCTCGCGTGCGACCTCGGCCGCGCCCTTGCCTCCCTCCGCCCAATGGCGCGCGGTCAGCGCGGGTACCCCCAGCGCCTGCACCCGGTCGCGCAACAGCGCGTGCTCCGCGTCGGTATCGGCCGAGAAGTGGTTGATCGACACCACGCACGGCAGACCGTACTGCTCGGTGACGTTGCGCACGTGGCGTTCGAGGTTGGCGAGTCCCTTGTCCAGCGCGGCCAGGTCCTCGCGGCCCAGGTCGGGCAAGGCCACGCCGCCGTGGTACTTCAGGGCGCGAATGGTGGCGACCACCACGGCAGCACTCGGGCGCAGACCCGACTTGCGGCACTTGATGTCGACGAACTTCTCAGCCCCCAGGTCGGCTCCGAAGCCCGCTTCGGTCACCACGTAGTCGGCCAGCTTCAGCGCCGTGCGCGTGGCCATCACCGAGTTGCACCCGTGCGCGATGTTCGCGAAGGGCCCGCCGTGCAGGATGGCCGGGTTGCCTTCCAGGGTCTGCACCAGGTTGGGCGACAGCGCGTCGCGCAGCAAGACCGCCATCGCGCCGTGCACCTTCAGGTCGCGCGCACGTACCGGTGTGCGGCCCCTCGTGCTGGCCACGACGATGTTCCCAAGACGCTCCTTCAGATCGGTGATCGAGGTCGCCAGGCACAGGATGGCCATGACCTCGGACGCCACGACGATGTCGAAGCCGTCCTGGCGCGGAAAGCCGTTGCCCGGCCCGCCCAGACCGACGGTGATGTCGCGCAGGGCCCGGTCGTTCATGTCCATCACCCGGCGCCAGGTGATGCGGCGGACATCGATGTCCAGCGCATTGCCGTGGTGGATGTGGTTGTCGATGGTGGCCGCCAACAGGTTGTTGGCCAGTGCGATGGCGTTGAAGTCACCTGTGAAATGGAGGTTGATGTCCTCCATGGGCACCACCTGCGCGTAGCCGCCACCGGCAGCGCCACCCTTCATGCCGAACACCGGGCCCAGGGACGGCTCGCGAAGCGCCACGACGGCCTTGTGGCCGATGTGGTTCAACGCGTCCCCCAGGCCGACCGTCGTGGTGGTCTTGCCCTCGCCGGCCGGCGTGGGGCTGATGGCCGTCACGAGGATGAGCTTGCCGTCGGGGCGGCTCTGCAGAGACTCGATGCAGGGCAGCGAGATCTTGGCCTTGTAGTGGCCGTAGGGCACCAGGTGGTCTTCTTCGAGGCCCAGTCGCTCGCGCGCCATGGGCACGATGCGGCGCAGCGTGGCCTGCTGCGCAATGTCGATGTCGCTCAAGGGCACCAGGGTCTCCCGCCTCGTCGAGGTTTGTGTTGGCGGGATTGTGCCCGCGACGCCCTCCTCGGCACATGGGGCCAGACCCCGGACTGGCGTCCTGCCCACAGAATCACGACGTGCCAGCATTCGACCCTCCACCGGATCTGCCCGAGCAGCCCGCCCTCTTCCGCTCCGACGATCTGCCCGTCCCTGCCGCGCAGGCCGCCGTGCGCGCAGCGACACACCACGGCGACCTGCCGGCACTGGCCGAAGGCCTGCGGACGCGCTGGGGATCTCGCTGTCGCCTGGGAACGTCGTCGTGGCACTTCCCGGGCTGGGCCGGTCAGGTCTGGGACCGGCCCTACCCTGAAGCCCGGCTGTCCCGTGACGGGCTCGCGGCCTATGCCCTCCATCCCTTGCTGCGCTGTGTCAGCCTGGACCGCGCGTTCTATCGACGCGTCGACATCGACACCTACCAGCGTCTGGCCGCCCAGACCGGCACGGACTTCGGCTTCGTGGTGAAGGCCCTGGCCTCGGTCACCGATGCCACGCTGCGCGAGCCCGGCACCGGCGCCGCCCTGCGGCCGAACCCGCTCTTCCTGGACCCGGTCGTGGCCCTCGCCGACGTCGTGCAGCCCGCCGTGCAGGGCCTGGGCGGTCGCCTCGGCGTGCTCGTGTTCCAGCTCAGCCCCTTGCCTGCCACCTGGCTGCAAGACCCCGCCGGGCTGTTGCGACGGCTGGACAACTTGTGGCAGGCCGTGGTGCCCGCTCTCGGGCCGGCGCGGGTGGCCCTGGAGCTGCGCGACCCGGAACTCCTCACACCCGATCTGGCGGCCTCGCTGAAGGCCCACGACGTTGGCTACTGTCTCGGCCTGCACGACCGGATGCCGCCGGTCGAGGCGCAGTTGCCGATGCTGCGCGCCCTGTGGCCCGGCCCCCTGGTCTGCCGCTGGAACCTCCAACGCGGACATCGTTACGCCGAGGCCCGGGACGCGTGGGCGCCGTTCGATCGCCTGCGGTCGCCGGACCTCGCCACCCGGCAGGCGCTCGCACGTGTGGCACGTGCCCATCTCGACGCCGGCCAGGAGGCCTGGATCACCATCAACAACAAGGCCGAGGGCTCGGCACCGGCGTCGGTACGGGCCCTGGCCGGTGCAGTGCTGGGCTTCTCTGAGTGACAGTCCGCATGTTCATGGCCCCCGGCACGGAGATACTCGCGGCTGCGCTACACGACCCCTCGGCCCCCTGCCGCCGGGGTCTCAAGGAGACCTGGTGACGCTGGCCGAAGTGATCGATCTGCTGCTGCAGCAACTCGCGGCCGAGGTGGCTCATCCCAAAGGCATCGCCGCCTTGGCAGCCGGCGCCGTGGCGGCGATCCTCATCGTCGTCAGCGCGTTCGTGAAGACCATCATTCCGCTTCGCTGGTTGGCGGTAGGCAGCAACATCGGGTTCATGGTCTACGGCGCCGTCCATCCTTCCTGGCTGGTCTTCGCGCTGCACCTCACACTGCTGCCGGTGAACCTGTTCCGCGCCATCGAGATGGTGAGGCTGACGCGGCAGGTGCGGCGTTCCGCCGAGTCGGGCGACCAGTCGGGCGTGTGGCTGCGGCCCTACATGCGCCGGCGCAAGCACCGGGCGGGCAGCATCCTGTTCCGCAAGGGCGACCTGGCCGACCACCTGTATCTGCTGGCCGAGGGGCGGATCGAATTCGTGGAAGCCGGCATCACCATCGAGCCGGGCCGGATCTTCGGCGAGATCGCCTTCTTCGCGCCGGACCGGCAGCGCACGGGGACCGCCCGCTGCGTGACGGCCTGCACCGTGCTGCGCATCGACGAGACGACGTTCAAGCAGCTCTACTTCCAGAATCCCGACTTCGGTTTCGAGGTCGTGCGCCTGATCGCTTCACGGCTCACCGAAGATATCCAGCGTCTGCAGCATCAACTCGGATCGCAGGGCGGCGAACTGTCGACACGTGAAGATTCCCGTCCGCCGGCGCCGGCAAGCTGAGTACACTGCGCGGGCCCCGCGGAGCGCTCCGTGCAGGGCTTCGACAACCCGGATTTCTACAGGTGTGACATGACCGTTCGGATGCTGCTCTCCATCGCCCTGATCGCCGCGGCCCCCTGGGCTTCCGCGGCGCCGCCGAAGACGATGTTCGTCGATCATTCGAGCGCAGCGGTGATGGACGAAGCCACGGCGAAGGCGGTCCTGGCCGAAGGCATCACCCCGCGTGTACTGAAGGTGTATCCGGCCAACAAGTGGGGCTTCGTCAGCCAGGTGGAAGGCGGCATCACCCAGACGGGCACCTGCGTGATCACGGCGCGCGTCATGATGATGCAGCTCACGCCGACGGTGAAGGCCATGCTGTTCAGGCCGGCGAAGACCGCCACCACCTTCGATGCCCAGCCGAACGCGAACCCGGACCAGTGCCGGGCGCTGGCCAAGACCAAGCTGCAGGAAGCCGTGCAAAGCGTGGCATCGAGCCTGGCCAAGAGCTGATCCGGTGTGAGCGTCGCGCCACGGATCGCTGCAGCGCCGATTCAAGACCTGGCGGACACGCAGGCGCGGCTGGTCGATCTGGAGGTCAAGGCCGCGTTCATGGAGGATCTCGTCGACAAGCTCGACGAGGTCGTCGTGCGGCAACAGCAACAGATCGACCTGCTGCTGCAGGAAGTCCTTCGCCTCAAGCAGCAGTCGGCGACCACCGACATGCCGTCGCCACGCAGCCTGCGCGACGAGTTGCCGCCGCACTACTGAAACCCTGAAACAACAAAGCCCCGCAAGGCGGGGCTTTGTGTGATCAGCCGGTCCCTTGCGGGATGCCTGACTGCTGATCCTTGGCGGAGTCGAAGGGATTCGAACCCTTGATGCAGGTTTTGCCCACATACTCCCTTAGCAGGGGAGCACCTTCGGCCACTCGGTCACGACTCATTCTAGCCTGAACACCAGGCCTGGACGCGCGCATTGCGCGGGCGGCTTCAGTCCTGTGCAGGCATGTCCAGATCGAACGCCTTGTGCAAGGCGCGCACGGCGAGTTCCATGTACTTCTCGTCGATGACGACACTGGTCTTGATCTCGCTCGTGCTGATCATCTGGATGTTGATCCCGTCCTCGCTGAGGGTGCGGAACATGCGGCTGGCCACGCCGACGTGGCTGCGCATGCCGATGCCCACGATGCTGACCTTGCAGATCTTCGGGTCGCCGCGGACCTGGCTGGCGCCGAGCGCCGGCACCACGGTGTTCTTCAACAAGTCCATCGTGCGCTGATAGTCGTTGCGGTGCACGGTGAAGCTGAAGTCGGTGCGGCCATCGTGCGAGACGTTCTGGATGATCACGTCCACATCGATGTTGGCCTCGGCCACGGGGCCGAGGATCTGGAAGGCGATGCCCGGCTTGTCGGGCACGCCGATGACGGTGATCTTGGCTTCATCGCGGTTGAAGGCGATGCCGGACACGACGGCTTGTTCCATCTTTTCGTCTTCCTCGAGCGGGCTTCTTCCTCGACCGGGATGTCCCAGGGCGTGAAGCTCGACAGCACGCGCAGCGGCACGCGGTACTTGCCGGCGAATTCGACCGAGCGGATCTGCAGCACCTTGCTGCCCATGCTGGCCATCTCGAGCATCTCCTCGAAGCTCACGGTGGTCAGACGGCGTGCCTCCGGCACGATGCGCGGATCGGTGGTGTAGACGCCGTCGACGTCGGTGTAGATCAGGCACTCGTCGGCCTTCATCGCCGCAGCGATGGCCACCGCCGAGGTGTCGGACCCACCACGGCCCAGCGTCGTGACATGACCCTGGGGATCGATGCCCTGGAAGCCCGTGATCACGACCACCTTGCCGGCGGCCAGGTCGGCACGGACGCGCTGGTCGTCGATGCGAGAGATGCGCGCCTTGGTGAACGAAGAGTCGGTCTCGATCGGCACCTGCCAGCCGGCGTAGCTGACGGCCTGCATGCCTTCGCTCTGCAGTGCCAGGGCGAGCAGGCCCACCGACACCTGCTCGCCCGTGGCGGCGATGGCGTCGAGTTCGCGCTGGGCCGCGGCAGACGTGCCCGGCGGCGCGAGTTCCTTGGCAAGACCGAGCAGGCGGTTGGTCTCACCGCTCATGGCCGAGGGCACGACCACCATCTGGTGCCCTGCCCTGGCCCATTTGGCCACCCGCTGCGCCACGCTGCGGATGCGCTCTGTCGAGCCCATCGAGGTGCCACCATACTTGTGAACGATCAGTGCCATGACAGGTCGCCGTGATTGCCGGGTGCGCAGACGCCGGGTAGGAGTCGCAGGAGGCCCTCCTCCTGCGCAAAGCCCATGATTCTAGCCGGGCAAACCCCTACGCCTGGCTGACGCCGGGCTCCCAGCGCAGCGTGAGCGACGGGGCCTCGTTGAAAGCGGCTGCCCGGAAGTCGATCCCCAGTCCCGGGACGAAGGCCAGACCCGCCGGCGTGTAGACCAGAGGGCCGTTGCGCTGCCAGGCCGGCACGCCCAGGGCTTGGTACTGTTTCTTCAGGGAGCGGGCAGGCCGGCCCGGGCCCAGCTGGAAGCGTTCACCGCCGACGCGCGGCCTGCACTCTGCCGCCCGCAGCAGGTGCGGTGCCACGCCCCCTTGCGACGCGGGCTCGACGACCAGCGCGCCACCCCAGACCGGCACTGCGATGCGTCCGGGGCACGACAGGTCGAGCTTGAGCGGCGGCGGCCGCCGATCCAGCTGCGACGTTGGATGGTCAACAGCGTCACCGACGAATCGCAGCAAGCCGCGGTACGTCAGGAGCGTGCCGCCGACAGCCGGCCATCGCGCAGCGCCACGGGCCGGTACCTCGTCGAGCAGCCGCGTCACCATGGCTTCGTCGGGCCGCGCACCGCAGCGAGACAGCCAGTGGCGCAGGGCGTTGCTCCGCCGCGCGGCGCTCAGTTGCAGCCAGTGCGCAACCTGCAGCCCGGCGTCGGTGGTGCAGGCCGTGAGGTCGAGTGACGCGAGTTCGTCCAGACAGGCGCGGGCTTCCTGGGCGCGGCGTGCGACACCGATCAGGGCCGCCTCAGCCCCTGGGAAGGCTCTTTCGATGGCAGGCCACCCTTCAGCGCGCAGCCGATTGCGGGCGAACCGGACGTCGCTGTTGCTGCTGTCCTCGACGAACCCCAGTCGATGCCGAATCACGTAGCTGTCGATGGCCGAGCGCTCTTTCAGCAGCCAGGGCCGCAGCCAGTGGATACCGTCGCGGAAGGTCTGGCCCGGCATCGCCGAGAGCCCTGCCGGACCGGCACCGCGCAGGGCCTGCAGCAGCACGGTCTCGGCTTGGTCGCGGCGGTGGTGCGCCAGCAGCACCGCATCGCAACCGACCTCACGGGCCAAGGCAGCCAGGGCGCCGTAGCGCACCTTGCGCGCCCATGCCTCGATGCTCTCGCCGCCCGCTGGGCGCCCCTCTGCGCGGTGGAGGTGGAAGCTGACTGGCAGTCCGCGTGCGGCCCATCGCCGGACCTGCGCCCGCACATGGGCCGCCCAGTCGTCGGCCGCCGGGTTCAAGCCGTGGTGAACGTGAAGCGCACAGACCTGCAGGCCGAGGACTGCGGCCTGGTGAACGGTGCAGTGCAGCAGGGCCGTCGAGTCGCGGCCGCCGCTGACGGCCACCGCGATACGCACGCTACCGTTCCTTGGTGTCGCTGAAGCGCCCGTAGGACTGCAGCCGCTCGTAGCGCCTCTGCAGCAGCTCCTTGGGCTTCAGGTCGACGACCTGGCGAAGGGCGTCGTTCAACCCGCGCTTCAGGCTGGCGGCCATCCACTTGGTGTCGCGGTGGGCGCCGCCCACGGGCTCGTTGACGATCTTGTCGATGACGCCGAGCGCCTTCAGCCGATGCGCCGTGATGCCGAGCTGGTCCGCCGCGTCGGAGGCTCTTTCCGAGGTCTTCCACAGGATGGAAGCACAGCCTTCGGGCGAGATCACCGAATACACGGAATACTGCAGCATCAGCACCTGGTCGGCCACGCTGATCGCCAGCGCACCGCCCGAGCCGCCTTCGCCGATGATGGTCGAGACGATGGGCACCTCGAGCTGCGCCATCTCGAAGATGTTGCGTCCGATGGCCTCGGATTGACCGCGCTCCTCGGCACCAATGCCAGGGTAGGCGCCCGGCGTGTCGACGAAGGTGAAGAGAGGCAGGCGGAACTTCTCGGCGACCTTCATCAGCCGCAGCGCCTTGCGGTAGCCCTCCGGGCGCGACATGCCGAAGTTGCGCGCCGTGCGCTCCTTGGTGTCGCGGCCCTTCTGGTGGCCCAGCACCATGCAGGCCTGTCCATTGAAGCGTGCGAGGCCACCGACGATGGAGGAGTCGTCGGCGAAATGGCGGTCGCCGTGCAGTTCCTGGAAGTCGGTGAAGATCTCGCTGACGTAGTCGAGCGTGTAGGGGCGCTGTGGGTGCCGCGCGATCTGCGTCACCTGCCAGGGGCTCAGGTTGGCGTAGATGTCCTTCGTGAGCTGCTGGCTCTTCTGCGCCAGCCGGTCGATCTCCTCGGAGATGTCGACCGCTGATTCGTTCTGCACGTAGCGCAGTTCGTCGATCTTGGTTTCGAGCTCGGAGATCGGCTGCTCGAATTCGAGGAAGTGTCGTTTGCTCATCCGTCGGATCGCGTGAATTGTCGCCAGGGAGCTCGCGTGGCCCTTGTGCGCGCTGTTGACCACATGATCAGTAGTCCACGGGCAACGGGTCCAGGCTGCGCCAAATGTACCATGTGGCCACCGAGCGAAAAGGGGCCCAAGCCTCTGCCACCTCGCGCGCCTCGGCGCGAGAAACCGGCTCGCCGCTGAAGTAATTCAGGCTGATGCCCTTGAGCAGGCCCAGGTCGTCCAGCGGCAGCACGTTCGGGCGCATGAGGTGGAAGATCAGGAACATCTCGGCCGTCCAGCGGCCGATGCCGCGGATCCCGACCAGCTCGGTGATGATGGTCTCGTCGTCCATCTGCTGCCACTGGTCGACATGCACCAGCCCCCCCTCGAAGTGCCGCGCCAGATCGAGCAGGTACTCGGCCTTGCGTGCCGACAGGCCGGCGCTGCGCAGGTCGGCCGTCGGCAGCTCCTGCACCTGGGCGGGCACCAGGCGTGTGCTGGCACCGCCCGACAGCGCCGCGAACCGTTCCCACACCGACTGCGCGGCCTTCACGGAAATCTGCTGACCGACGATGGAGCGCGCCAGCGTGGTGAACGCATCGCCGCGGCTTTGCAGGCGGGCCTCGCCGAAGCGGGGGATGAGCTTCTTCATCACGCGGTCCCGGCGCGACAGGTGCTTGCAGGCGTCGTCCCAGTAGGACGGTGCCACGGTGGCCGCGGTGGGACTCATGGAACGGTCAGGCCTTGACCCACACGGTGCCGGTCGGGGAGTCCTTCAGTACGACGCCCTGGGCCGCAAGCTCGTCGCGGATGCGGTCGGCCTCCACGAAGTTGCGGGCCTTCTTGGCCGCGGCACGTGCGTCGATGCGCTGCTGGATGGCGGCCTCGTCGATCCCGGCGCCGCCTCCTTGCAGGAAGGTGCGCGGCGACTGCTGCAGCACGCCGAGGATCGCGCCCAGCGCCTTCAGCTGCCCGGCCAGCTGCGGGTCGCGCGCGCGGTTGCTCTCGTTGGCCAGCTCGAACAGCACGGCCACGGCGCCGGGCGTGTTGAAGTCGTCGTTCATGGCCGCACGGAAAGCGGCTGCCCGCGGCTCGCTCCAGTCGACCTCGACATCGGCTGCGGGGACCGCGTCCAGCGCGGTGTACAGCCGCCTGAGGGCGCTGCGTGCGTCGTCCAGGTTGCCGTCGCTGAAGTTGAACTGGCTGCGGTAGTGCGTGCGCAGCATGAAGAAGCGCAGCGTTTCGCCGTCGTAGCGCTGAAGCACGTCGGCGATGGTGAAGAAGTTGCCGAGCGACTTGGACATCTTCTCGTCGTCGACGTTGAGGAAGCCGTTGTGCATCCACAGGTTGACGAACGGGTGCCCCATCGCGCCTTCGCTCTGCGCGATCTCGTTCTCGTGGTGCGGAAACTGCAGGTCCATGCCGCCGCCGTGGATGTCGAAGCGCTCGCCCAGCAAGGCGCAGCTCATGGCGCTGCACTCGATGTGCCAGCCGGGCCGGCCGGGCCCGAACGGGCTGTCCCACTTGGCCTCTGCGGGCTCGCTGTCCTTGGCCGATTTCCACAACACGAAGTCGAGCGGGTCGTCCTTGTCGCCGGCCACCGCCACGCGCTCGCCGGCCCGAAGCTCGTCGAGCGACTTGCCCGACAGCTTGCCGTACCCAGGGAAACGGCGCACCGCGTAGTTCACGTCGCCACCGGCGCTGCGGTAGGCCAGGCCCTTGTCCTCGAGCACCTTGATGATGTCGAGCATCTGCGGCACGTAGTCGGTGGCACGCGGCTCGGCGCTCGGACGCTCGACACCGAGCGCACCGATGTCGCGGTGCATCGCGGCGATCATCTCGTCGGTCAGCTGCCGGATCGTGATGCCACGCTCCACCGCACGCCGGATGATCTTGTCTTCGATGTCGGTGATGTTGCGGACGTAGGTGACGCTGTAGCCCGCGGCACGCAGCCAGCGGTAGACGACGTCGAAGGCCATCATCATGCGCGCATGCCCGACGTGGCACAGGTCGTACACCGTGATGCCGCACACGTACATCCGCACATGGCCCGGCTCCATCGGCGAAAAGTCTTCCAGACGGCGGGTCAGCGTGTTGTAGATGCGGAGGGTCATGCGAGGCGGGTCGGAACGATGCGGCGGGACGAACGGGCTCGGCCCGGCGATGCCGGCGGGGGCACCGATAGAATGAAATCAGTATACCGGCGGGTCCTGGCGTCGAGCCTCGATCGGCGAGTGTCATGTCCCGGTACGTCCCTGCTGGCCGTCGTGCCGAGGCCGGTCCGGTCAACGCGCCGACGTCCTCCGGCTAGACTGTCGGGCTAAGCCGGCACAGCCGTGTCGAGCGGTCCGCCGGACCCCTGCAAACCGAGGCCCCATCCATGTTCGTTCTGCGCACCCCGCGTCTTGCCCTTGCCGGCCTGCTGGCACTCATGCTCGGCTTGGCGGGGGCCGATCCTTCGTGGGCCCAGCGCGTGAAGCTCGCCACCTCCGAAGGCGACATCGTCATCGAGCTCGACGCCGCCAAGGCGCCCAAGACGGTCGACAACTTCATCAAGTACGTCAATGCCAAGCACTACGACGGCACGATCTTCCACCGCGTGATCGAGACCTTCATGATCCAGGGCGGCGGCATGAAGCCCGACATGAGCGAGAAGCCCGTGCGTGCGCCGATCCCGCTGGAAAGCCGCAACGGCCTGAACAATGCGCGCGGCAGCGTGGCGATGGCGCGCACCATGGTGCCCGACTCGGCGACCTCGCAGTTCTTCATCAATGTCGTCGACAACGCCTTCCTCGATGCCGCCAATGCACGCGACGGCAACGGCTACGCCGTCTTCGGCAAGGTCGTGCAGGGCATGGACATCGTCGACAAGATCAAGTCGGTGCCGACGGCGAACGCCGGCCCGCACCAGAACGTACCGGTGAAGCCGGTCCTCATCAAGACAGCCACCGTGGAGAAATGACATGAGCAAGACCGTGAAACTGCAGACCAGCAAGGGCGACATCCTCGTCGAGCTCGACGAGGCGAACGCCCCGGTCAGCGCGGCGAACTTTCTCGCCTACGTGAAGAAGGGCCAGTACGACAACACGGTGTTCCACCGCGTCATCCCGGGCTTCATGGTCCAAGGGGGCGGCTTCGAGCCCGGCATGAAGCAGAAGCCGGTGGGCGAACCCATCAAGAACGAGGCCAACAACGGCCTGAAGAACAAGCACTACACGCTGGCGATGGCGCGCACGTCCGACCCGCACTCCGCCACCGCGCAGTTCTTCATCAACGCCACCGACAACGGGTTCCTCGACTTCCGCGCCGAGAATGCGCAGGGCTGGGGCTACGCCGTGTTCGGCCGCGTAGTGAAGGGCACGGAGGTGGTCGATGCCATCGAGAAGGTCGCCACGGGCCGCAAGGGCTTCCACGACGACGTTCCGCTCGAGGACGTGCTGATCCTGCGCGCCGAAGAGGTGGTGTGATGCCGCCGGCCGGAGCAGCAGCTTCGGCCGCGGCGACGGCAACAGGCGAGGTGCCCCTGCCGTTCGACCTCCATGTGCCTCCGGGTTGGCAGGCCATCGACTTCATTTCCGACCTGCACCTCACCGAGCAGATGCCCGCCACCTTCGAGGCGTGGGCCAAGCACCTGCAGTCGACGACCGCCGATGCGGTGTTCATCCTCGGCGATCTCTTCGAGGTATGGGTCGGTGACGACGCGCGGGAGTTGCCCTTCGAGCGACGCTGCGTGGACGTCATCGCACGGGCCGCACTGCGGCGCACCGTCGGCATCATGGTGGGCAATCGCGACTTCCTGATCGGCTCGCAGATGCTGCAAGCCTGCGGCGCCCTCGCCCTGCCCGACCCCTCGCGCCTGAGCGCCTTCGGCCACCACGTCCTGCTGACGCACGGCGACGCGCTGTGCCTGGCCGATGTCGAATACCAGAGGTTTCGCCAGGAGGTGCGCGGCGTCCGCTGGCAGACCCAGTTCCTGGCACAGGCCCTGGGCGAGCGGCTGCGCATCGCAACCGAGATCCGTCGGCAGAGTGCCCTGCGCCACCACTACGACGGTGCCGCAGATGCCGACGTCGATCCCGGCGCCGCGGTGGCCTGGCTCGACGCTGCCGGTGCCCGGGTCATGGTGCATGGCCACACCCACAGACCGGGCAGTGGTGCCCTGTCGGAGCATCACACCCGACACGTGCTGAGCGACTGGGACCTGGACAGCCAGCAAGGGCGGCGCGCCCAGGTGCTGCGCCTGACGGCCGCCGGCTGGCAGCGTCTGGACCTCACGGCCGGGAGCCCCTCCCCTTGATCTGGCGCCGGTGGCTGGGCCCCTGGCTGGGACACTGGCAACGGCGCGTCGAAGACCGCGCGGTGGCACGACGCCCGATCCCCGCGGATCTGTGGAAGCGGACGCTCAAGCGCTACCCGTTCCTGCAGCGGCGTGACCCGGCCGACGAAGCGCGCCTGAAGCGCATGGCCAGCCTGTTCCTGGACCGCAAGGAGTTCACCGCGGTCGAGCCGCTGCGCATGACCAACGACGTGGTCGTGGCCATCGCCGCACAGGCCTGCCTGCCGGTCCTGCGTCTCGGGCTCGACCGTTACGACGGCTTCGTGGGCATCATCGTCCAGCCCGACCAGGTCGTGGCACGCCGGGAGGTCAGCGACGACGACGGTGTGGTGCACGTCTACGACGAAGTGCTGTCGGGCGAAGCCATGCAAGGCGGGCCGTTGATGCTGTCGTGGCGAGACGTCCGGACGGCGGGCTCCAGCGCTGCGCTGGGCTACAACGTCGTCATCCACGAGTTCGCGCACGTCCTCGACATGGCCGAAGGCGGGCCCGACGGCGTGCCGGCACTGCCGCCCGACCTGCCCGCGGCCGAGTGGCAGGCCGTGCTCGCAGAGGAGTTCGAGCGTTTCGTGGCGCGCGTGGACCGCGGCGACGAGACCGCGCTGGACCCCTATGGCGCCGAGGCGCCGGAAGAGTTCTTCGCGGTGGCCAGCGAAGCCTTCTTCGTGGCGCCGCAGCCGATGCAGGAAGAGCACCCTGCCCTGTACGCGCTGTTCGCTCGCTTCTACCGTCAGGACCCGTTGCGCGACCTGCCCTGAGACCCGCCGGCCGCCCATGAAAAACGCCCTGCAGGGGCAGGGCGTTCGTAGTTCGTCGGCCGTGGGGGAACCGTCAGACCGCCGTCGTCTCCGTGCGCGGCTTGTCGCTGCGGCGCGGGGGCTGGATGTCGAGCTGCACCTCGCCCTTGTCGTCGAGGTCGACCGTGAGCCGGCCGCCATCGACCAGGCGGCCGAAGAGCAGTTCGTCGGCCAGTGCGCGGCGGATCATGTCCTGGATCAGGCGCTGCATCGGCCTGGCGCCCATCAGCGGGTCGAAACCCTTGGCGGCCAGGTGCTTGCGCAAGGCGTCGGTGAAGGTCACTTCCACCTTCTTCTCGGCCAGCTGCCCTTCCAGCTGCAGCAGGAACTTGTCGACCACGCGCAGGATGATCTCCTGGTCGAGCGATCGGAAGTTCACGATGGCGTCCAGCCGGTTGCGGAACTCCGGCGTGAACAGGCGCTTGATGTCGGCCATCTCGTCGCCCGCCTCGCGGGAGTTGGTGAAGCCGATGGTGTTGCGGTTCATCGTCTCGGCGCCCGCGTTCGTGGTCATCACGATGATCACGCTGCGGAAGTCGGCCTTGCGCCCGTTGTTGTCGGTCAACGTGCCGTGGTCCATCACCTGCAGCAGCACGTTGAAGACGTCGGGGTGGGCCTTTTCGATCTCGTCGAGCAGCAGCACGCAGTGCGGCTTCTTGGTGACTGCCTCGGTCATCAGGCCGCCCTGGTCGAAGCCCACGTAGCCGGGGGGAGCGCCGATCAGGCGGCTGACGGCATGGCGCTCCATGTACTCGGACATGTCGAAGCGGATCAGCTCGATACCCAGGATGTAGGCCAGCTGCTTGGCCACCTCGGTCTTGCCCACGCCGGTGGGGCCGGAGAACAGGAAGGAGCCGATCGGCTTGTCGGGCTTGCCCAGGCCTGAGCGGGCCATCTTGATGGCCGCGGCGAGGGCGTCGATGGCGGGATCCTGCCCGAACACCACGCTCTTCAGGTCACGGTCCAGCGTCTTGAGCTTGCCGCGGTCGTCGCTGCTCACGCTGGCGGGCGGGATGCGGGCGATCTTGGCCACGATCTCTTCGACCTCGGCGCGCGTGATGGTCTTCTTCTGCTTGCTCTTGGGCAGGATGCGCTGCGCGGCACCGGCCTCGTCGATGACGTCGATGGCCTTGTCGGGCAGGTGGCGGTCGTTGATGTACTTGGCCGACAGCTC
>LNFM01000252.1_pt1 | contig 138323 bp, 130 predicted proteins | sample 596031 | NCBI WGS metagenome assembly LNFM01 (sample SAMN04254537, study PRJNA301005) | activated carbon metagenome | isolation source: dual media filters at the Ann Arbor, Michigan drinking water treatment plant | place: USA: Ann Arbor
CTCTCCACTCCTTCGTCGTGGAGCCTCTTCCAGCTTTGCTCCAGTACCAGGTTTAAATGCCCAAGTCTTTGATTTCTTAACTAGAACTGCGAGACGACGCGAGAGGGGGACCCAACCGACAGGTTGGGGAGGTGAGCGCGCGAGCAGCCCGACGACTCAGATCGCGCAGAAAAATCATAGCACAGGAGAGCGGAGCGGGCGGGGTAGTGCTTTGCACACCCCGCCTCCGAGCACATGGTTTTTCAAAGCGAGGTGAGGCGCAAGGGGGTCGCGGGGGACACCGACACGAAGTGCTGTGTCACCCGACATGTCTATTTTTTCTTACATAAGAACAACCAAAGCCCCATTGATTGAGATAAAGCTGTTGCGGTTTTTTGCTTTGGTGGGGTAGTCTGGTGGCTTATTTCGATCTGGGGATAAAATGAAGCGTACTTATCAACCAAGCAAACTTAAGCGTCAAAGAACATGCGGATTTCGCAAGCGGATGAAGACCGCGAACGGAAGAAAGATTGTGAATCGTCGTCGTCGTCAAGGACGCAAGCGCCTCACAACCGCCTAAATTTAAGCTTTCCCAAGCAGGCGCGGATCCGTTCTAAGGGTCATTATCAAAAAATTTACTACGAGGGCAGAAAGCTCACCGGACAGACAGTCGGAGCGGGCTTGCGCTTCGGATCCACGAGTGGTCCAAAGCTAGGTATTACCGTGTCCAAAAAATACGGGAAGGCTCATGAGCGCAACCTCTTCAAGCGACGCGTGCGTGAAGCCTTTCGCCATACTGCCCCCCTCCTTCCTCGCCAAGCTGAGATCAATATCTTCCCGCGCATCCCGCTTGAAAAAGTTACGCGTGCAGGAGTCGAAGCCGATCTTTTGCATTTTTGTAAGAATAGACCTCTTGCGTAATTTGCTTTGCCCGAAAAAATCGATGCTTTTTTCTCCGATTTTTAGAGGCAGCTTGCTGGCTCGGATCGCATCGACGAGGCGACCTGCATAGGTCGGTGAGGAGATGCGATAAAAATCAGAGAAAAAAGGGCGGTTTTGACGGGCAAATGAAATTACGCAACAGGTCTAATATCAAATGAGTCTTGGAAATTTTTCTAAGCTAAATCCAGAGCAACAACGAGCCGTACGCACCACAAAGGGGCGTGTTCTCATTCTTGCAGGAGCAGGAAGCGGAAAAACAAGCGTACTCTCTTGGCGAATCGGCTATCTCATCCATGAAGAAAAGGTAGATCCTTCGGCGATTTTAGGACTTACGTTCACGAATAAAGCGGCGCAAGAGATGCGTGAGCGCGTTGCTAGTATTGTCGGCCATGAGATAGCTAAAAAAATTGTGCTGAGCACTTTCCATAGCTTTTGCGCGCAGATTTTGCGGCGCGAGATCCATCATCTTGGTTACACGCATGATTTTAGCCTTTACGATGAGCAAGATGTAAAGCGTCTCCTCAAGCAAATTGTGCGCGCGGAACTTGAACATGAGGGGGAACTCCCCTCTCTTGACGGAACGATAGCGAAGATTAGTTTTGCGAAGAGCCGTTCTCATACATCTTCGACCCTCTCTGCGGAAAAAGATCCTCTCGCAAAAAAACTATTCGAGCGTCTACAGGTTTGTATGCGCGCCTATAACGCTGTTGATTTTGATAGCCTGCTCTCTCTGACTGTGCAGCTCTTTTCTGAATTCCCCGATGTTCTGCTCCGCTACCAGAAACGCTTTCAGTATATCCACATCGATGAGTATCAAGACACCAACCCGATCCAGCACAAGCTCGCAGAACTCCTTGCGGAGGGAAGCGGCAATCTTTGTGTCGTGGGCGATGATGACCAATCGATCTATGGATGGCGTGGCGCTGAAGTGAAAAACATCCTTGAGTTTAAGCCTAATGCTACGATCAAACTCGAGCAGAACTTTCGTTCAACACCGATGATCTTAAAGGCAGCACATGCTGTCATTGCGCAAAATACTGAACGCCTTGGAAAAGAGCTATGGAGTAGCAAGGAGGCAGGTGAGCCGATTACGCTTTTTCATGCGCCCACTGAGATGGAAGAGGCGCAAGCTGTGGTGGAACGATTGATCTGGATGAATCGCGAAAAAAAGATCCCCTGGAAGGATATGGCGATCCTTTACCGCTCAAATACGCAAGCAAGACCTTTTGAAGTCGCCCTCATGCAAGGTGCTTGGAAACGAGACGAGCAGTGGGTTCGTGGCATCCCCTATCAGGTATTTGGTGGAACCGAGTTTTATGAGAGAAGCGAGATCAAAGATCTACTCGCATACCTGCGTGCGATTCAAAACCCGCGCGATGAAGAGGCCCTTCTGCGCATCATTAATGTCCCCAGACGCGGCATCTCAGATCAAACCCTCGACAAGCTCACACAGGCCAACCGCAGCGAAAATCTTCCCTTGTGGAGCCTGCTAAAAAAACTTCCTCCTACTCTTGAGGCAGAACTTTCTGATCGTGCAAAAAACGGGATCGCTTCATTTGTTGAGATCTTAGAAACCGCTCAGGAAAAATTCTCAAAAACTCCTCTTGCTCCCGCCCTCATCGAGTTTATTGAAAAGATCGACTACAAAAAAGCGATTGCAGAGGAGGCAAAGAGCGACAAGATGCGCGATTTTAAGTGGGAGAACGTCTCCTATTGCATCGATGTGCTCAAGCAGTATGAAGAACGGAAGCAAGAGCAAGGAGAGAGCCATGAGATCTCACTGCACGATTTTCTCACCACATCTCTTCTCAGCCACGAAAAACCGCATTCCAAAGAGAAGGAGATGAAAGAGAATCGGGTGAGTCTCATGACCTTCCATAGCGCAAAAGGACTCGAGTTTGAATGCTGCTTTCTCGTTGGGCTAGAGGAGGGGCTACTCCCTCACGAAAAAAGTTTAGGTAGCCGTGGAGTTGAGGAGGAGAGAAGACTTTTCTATGTGGCACTCACACGTGCTAAACGCCACCTCACGCTCACGATGGCACGCAATCGTAAGCGCATGGGAAAAGAGAGCTCGACTCAACCCTCGCGATTCCTCTTCAACATCCCCCAAGACCTCTTAAAGGTCACCTCCTGGAAAGCAAGCTTGTCCTAATCAGGAAACGATGAATGATGAACGACAGAAAAGAGATTCTTTTTTCCTTCTTTCGTGCCCGTGCCCGTGCGCGTGCCCGATCTCTCTTCTCTTTTGTTCATTACTCAGCGTTCACCATTTCTTTTCTTGGAGTTCTTTGCGGAGGCCGCCGTGCGTGCGGATATAAGATTTCCCCCAGTTGCCAACCCAGTGGATAATGGTGGCGCCTAAGGGAATGCCCATAACGAGTCTTGCATTGTAGGTATCTGGTAGCTCGATGATCCGATGATTTTCCTCGAAGATGAGTCGCGAAAGCAGATCCTGATCGCCAAAAAAAGTTCCATTTTCTGTTACAGAGCGTTCGGCCCACTTCTGCACAAGCTGCGTGCCGTGTCGGAAAAGGACGACTCCCGAATTATAGAGGACTTCGCCGAAAAGAAGATCTTTATCTCCCTGAAAGAAGAGGGGTTCTCGTGCGATTGCAAAACTTTCTTTTGCCGGAAGAAGATCAAAAAGGGGTTCGAGGGGCTTCATCACTTCGCAATCAAGATCGAGCCAGAGAGTGAGTTGGAAGCGCGATTCGAGCATAGCGAGCGGTTTTTTAAACCATCCATCACGCGCATCCCAAAAGGTCTTTCCGTAATTTTTCCATCTTTTTCGGATAGAGGGATCGAGATCCTCTCTCTCTTTTACAAAGTCTGGATTGAAGGAAAAATCTATCAATTCGCCCCGTTCTTTACAAAACAGGCGGGCACTTTCAGACATACCGAAATCGACAAATGTCACGGGAAGAGAGTTGCTCGCTCGATAAGTTTCCCACCACCAGGGAAGGAGCCACTCTGTGTTCTCATCTGTTGCGACAAGAACACCGCGTGCGGCTTCGGGCCCTCTTCGCCAGTTAAAATTCATCGTGCGTAAGACTTGAGATAATCGATCGTCTCTGCAATTTCCGCTTTCGATTCTTGAGGGGCCGACTCGAAGGAAGCCTTTGCTTGATTCAGTGCCTCTTGGACCTCGTTTTTTGCGAACAGGTACTGCGCCATCATCATCTGGACTCTCCAGAGATTTTCTTTATCTTTTTCTCCAAAGCGCTGGACGTATTCGACAAGCGGTTTCACAACCGAATAGGGATTGTCTTTTTTCTTCAGGCGCACCGAGCGCGTTTGGAAATCGAAAATGGCAAGGCGCAGTTGCGAGCCCTTGAGGTTTTTGGGGTCGCGATCCACAATCTCGTCACGCACGAGCTCTGCTTCTTTTTTGTTTCCCGAAGAAGTGAGCTGGATGTACTTCTCAATGAGAAAAAATGTGCCTTTGTCTTTTTCAAGCCCCATCTGCATCAACTTCTCTTTGTAGCGTGAGCAGTTGAGGTCTCGAGCTTTGACATACAAAGATTCCAACTCCTCGGGAGAAATGGGGTTGTTCTCTTCCAATTTTCCAAAGAGTTCACGAAAATCTGCGATCATCTTCTTCAGGCGGGCAGCAAACTCTTTTGGGCTTAAAGGGAGATATCCGACTTTGAACATCTCCTCCTGGCCAGGCGTGATGAATACGAGCGTGGGATACTCCTGCACTCCATACTTTTCTTTGAGTGTCAAAAGCTCCGTTCCTGAACGTTTTGTCTCTTCAGGACAAGAAAACCAGACAAACTGGAGATCCTCTTTGAGCGGCTCCAGGAACGCGGGTTCGTTTAAAATTTCACGTTCTAGCTTCTCTGACCAGGGACACCAGCCAGCTCCCATGAAGGCAAGAAGCAGCACTTTTCCTGTATTTTTGGCGCTTGTAAGCGACTGACCGTAGTTCTCATTCCAAACGGCTGATCTTCTCTGATGGAAAAGAGTGCGGGTGATCTCCTCGCGTGGGGCGGTTGGAAGAAGTAGTGTCTTCTCATCAAAATGTGGATTTTCTGCCCGAAGAAGAGATCCTGAAAACGCAGTGAGAAAAAGAAGTGCTCGCCACATTGATTGAAACCCTCCGAGGCTTGTAATATACCTACCCCTAATCCTAGCTATAAAAAAATGTTTGCATTTCCTCCAACGTTTATTTTGCGTCATCGAAAAGAGAACCTGAAAAAGTGTAGTCTCCGCGGCCTGGAAACGCGTGAGGATCTGCGTTTTTTTACCTACCCGCGCGAATCTCTTCCCGACTGCTCGGGGTATATCCTCCTCGCCATGGGCGCACCTCCCCTCACGCGTCAAGATCAAGGGCGCGGACTTCTTGTTCTTGATGGCACTTGGCGCTATGCAGAACTCATGCATAGACAATTGACCTCTCGGCCAGAAATACGCAGCATTCCCGACGGTTTCGTAACCGCCTACCCCCGCAGGCAAGATGAGTGCCAAGATCCGACAAAAGGTCTTGCCACAGTCGAGGCTCTCTTCATCGCTTATTCAATTCTCGGCAGGAACACGGAGGGTTTGCTCGATGGATACTATTGGGGTGATAAATTTATTGAATTCAACGAAAAAGCTTTTAGAGACTTAGGAATTGGTGGACCCACAAAATAAATTAATGTATAATAGATGGAAATTTAATTTGTTTTTATGAGCATTTTGCAATCTATATTTCTGGGAAGTCATGGCCGGTACAATATCGCTGGTTATGACGTCGAATTTACGGAGGGAGTCGCATATTCTTATCCAGACAATTCTTATTTATTACGATTAGTGAATTGCGTTGCGAGAGCTCTTGGCAACCTTCACATTGTGACTCAACAATATCTTCATATTCTGGTACATGAGATGGGACATGCCTCTGCATCTCGCTGGCTAGATCCTGAAGGGCGATTTCCTTCTATCAAAATTTTTACAAATTCTGGAACAGGACGGACACGCCGGCCCTTTCTAGGGGACGATGGAGCTGAGTGGAAGAACAATGTTATTAATCTAGCAGGCCCAATGGCAAATATGCTCTTTTCTGGAAGCAAACTCGTTCTTGCAGCAGCTCTAAAAAGCTACATCTCCCTTCCAGTCGCTTTCATTCTCGGAGCTGGCACGCTAATCTTTATGGTCGGAGAACTTTTCTATGCGGGCCACTCTGCAATCAATCAAGACGATGGAGACTTTGGTCTCATCGCGAGTTCGGGCGCCATTCCTCTTTTCATCGCCACGGCCGCTCTTGTCGGCACCTTTGCTCTCAGCATCTTTTGTGCTGTTACACTCTGGTAGCACCTCTGAACGGCAAACCTTGACTTTTTCCTCTACTTTACCTAAGTTTTAACCATCAAAAACTGCTCTATTTTCATCGCACGTGCAACAAAAAATTTACCCTGCCGAAGAACACAAACTCTCTCTGGACCAGATCGACCGCGAAGCGCTCTACGTCATGGAAAAGCTGCGAGCTGCTGGCTATATCGCCTACCTCGTAGGCGGTAGCGTTCGCGATCTTCTCCTTGGGAAAAAGCCAAAAGATTTTGATATCTCGACCTCGGCGGAACCAGAGGAGATCAAACAGCTCTTTAGGAACTGCATTTTGATCGGGCGACGCTTTCGTTTGGCCCACATCCGTTTCGGAAAAAAGGTGATTGAAGTGGCCACCTTCCGCTCTGGAGATATCGAGAGCGCAGATCTCGTCATCCGCGACAATGTCTGGGGCTCAGAGGAAGAGGATGTGATGCGCCGCGATTTTACAATCAACGGGCTCTACTACGAGCCCGCGTCGCAGACGATCATCGACTATGTCGGAGGATATCCCGATACCCAGCGAAAATATTTGCGTACGATTGGACAGCCCTTTTTGCGCTTTAAACAGGATCCGGTACGGATGATCCGCCTGCTGAAGTTTCAGGCGCGGTTTGGTCTCGAGGTGGATTCAGATGCGAGGATTGCACTTCTCGAATGCCGACATGAAATCTTAAAAAGCTCCTCGCCGCGGATTTTAGAAGAACTCTTACGGATGCTCGAATCGGGCTCTGCGGGGTCTTTTGTGCATCTCATGACAGAGCATGGCCTTCTTCAGATGATCGTTCCTGTTTTGGGTGAGTTCCTGGAAACAGAAGCGGGCAAGGAGGTCTACTCCTATCTGCAAGAGGTCGATACCACTTTTCACGAACCCTCTACTCCTCCCATCGAAAGATCGATCCTTGTAAGCTGTATGCTCTGGCCTCTTTTCACAAAAAGAGTTTCGGCTCACTTTGAAGAGCGTGGCCATCACCCCCACTTGGGTGAGATCTATCAGGAGGCGCAAACGCTCATAGACGACATCTTCGGAGTATTCTTGCATATCCCGAGACGTCTCAAAATGGAGGTCGGCTCGATTTTAACCTCTCAGTACCGACTCACGCCTCTGGAAAAAAGACGTTCGCCTCGTCTGCGCGTACCCCACGATCCCGACTTTCCTCTCGCTCTGAAATTTCTACAACTGCGTGCGGCCCTCGAACCGGGGTTGCAGCTCATTTGGGAGGAGTGGAGCCAGGCGATCACCTCTCCACTTCCTGTGCGCTCACAAAGAAGTAGACGAAGAAGAAGACGCCGGAAATCATGAGCAGGACCGACCTATTTATCTTTGCCGGTGAAGCAAGTGCAGATCTTCTCGGCCAAGAGTTCTTAAGAGCATTAAAGGATCGAGGACTTAAAATCACAGGCGTTGGCGGTCCCAAAATGCGCGAAGAGGGATTTTCCTGCGTTGCACAGATGGAAGAGTTTCGCGTCATGGGCTTTGTCGATGTCTTTTTGGCGCTTCCCAAATTGATTCTGAAGTTCTTCAAAATTCGGAGAGCGATCCTGGAGATCAATCCAAAAGCAGTTCTCTTTATCGACTACCCGGGATTTAATCTTCGCATGGCAAGGAGCCTGCGTAGGAAGGGATTTTCAGGAAAAATCTGCCATTTTGTTTGTCCCTCTGTGTGGGTATGGGGAAAAAAGAGGATCCCGCTCATGGCAGAAACTCTCGATCTTCTTCTCGCGATCTTACCTTTTGAGCCCCGCTATTTTTCACACACTTCACTAAAAACTCACTACGTGGGACACCCTCTTGCTAAACGCCTGAAAGCGCACACCTACAAAGAAGGTCTCTTTCCTAAAGATAAACGTCTGATCGGCATCTTTCCAGGTAGCAGACGAAAAGAGATCGAGCGTAACTTTCCACAGCATTTGCGCGTTGCTAAGCGGCTCCTCTCTGAAAATCCAGATCTTCTATTTGCTGTTTCTGTTTCTGACTCCACCTTTTTGCCTTTGTTAAAAGAGATTGCCGAAAAAGAGGCGCTGGATATCACGTTCGTTCCCCACGAACAGACCTATGACCTAATGAAAGGTTCAACCGCCGCCATTGCAAAATCAGGAACTGTCACTCTTGAGCTCGCCCTGCACGCTGTTCCGACAGTGGTGACTTACGCCATCTCACCTCTTGATCTTTTTATCGCGCGCGATCTCTTGCGCATTCGCCTACCCTACTACTGTCTTGTTAACATCATCCATGAGGGAGAGGTTTTTCCCGAACTGTTTGGCCCCAACTTCACAGAAAAAAGCCTCTATACCCATCTGCGCAAGTTTCTGGAAGATGGAAATGCAAGGGCGCAGTGTAAAGAGAAATGTGTAGGAATTAAGCAGCTTCTCGAGGAAAAGGACCCGATGCAGGAGGCGAAAGAGCTGCTTTTGGGAGCGATGGACGGCCCCTCCCTAAAATAATTATTATCCTCCTTTACGAAAATGCTCTCTCCCCGTAAGATACTTGCTTTAATCTATGGAGATTGATTATGGCTGTACCACGTAACCGCACCTCCAATGCGCGAAAAAATTCCAGGCGTGCACATCATGCTAAAAGACCGCTCAATGTTTCTGGTTGTTCAAACTGCAAGAAACCCACTTGGGCCCATCGCATCTGCCCACATTGCGGGTTTTATGCTGGCCGTGCGGTAGTGCATGAGGAAAAACAATAAATTCCGCATTGCAATCGACCTACTCGGAAGCGACACCTCTCCTTCTGAGCTTTTAGGCCCGATTCTTGCTCTTCATGAAGAACTAAAAGAAAAAGTTCTATTCACCCTTTTCCTACCGCCGGATCTCCTCAAAAAAATCCCCTCAGCAGTACACGCGATCGCCTGCGACGAGGTGATCACGATGGAAGACGACCCTCTTTTTGCTGTACGCAAGAAAAAAAACTCCTCCATCGTCCAGGGCATGCTTCTGCTACAAAGGGGGGAGATCGACGCTTTCATCTCTGCGGGAAATACAGGAGCACTTTTCGCGAGCAGCCAGATCATGCTATCCCTTCTTCCTGGGATTGAAAGAGCAGCTCTCGTTACTCTCCTTCCCACCAAGAAGAAAGAGGTCGCGGTGATCGATGTGGGAGCTAATCTCTCTTGTCGGCCTGAACATCTCGTTCAGTTTGCGCTCATGGGAATTGCCTATCAGAAAAGTCGCGGGATAGAGAAGCCTCGCGTTGGCCTTCTCAACATCGGCACAGAACCCAAGAAGGGAACGCCAGAGTTACGTGAAGCGTATCAGAGGCTCCAAGATCTTTCTCAGCAAAAAGGCTCCTTCAGTTTTGCGGGGAATATCGAAGGAAGAGACGTGTTCCAGGGAGATCTCGATCTTCTTGTGACGGATGGTTTTTCCGGGAATGTCTTTTTGAAGACGGCCGAAGGCCTTGCAGCATCTATCCTTGAGTTCTTGGCAGAAAATTCCGCAGATCTTCCCGCCTCACACCTCAAAGCCTCACTCAGCTCGCTTCGTCATAGGCTGCACTACGCCGAATACCCCGGTGCAATCTTGTGCGGAGTTGAAGGAATCATTATTAAATGTCACGGAACCGCCTCCATCCCATCTATGACAAGCAGTGTAAGGGCGGCGATGCATCTCGTTCAGCACAGCTTTTTAGACAAAATTAAAGCCGAACTTTTACACACACCATAACTTAGTTTTTTGCTAAGATTGGCGAAAACTCAACAATTTACCCAACGAGCCTCAAAATGGAAGAAATTCTTTTAAACATCGAATCCAAGGAGCGTCGCTACGCGCACCTTAAAAACGGGATTCTCCACGACTTGATCATCGAGCGGAAAAAGAACCGTCAGCTGACGGGGAATGTCTACCGTGGAAGAGTCACGAATATTCTGCACAACATCCAGTCAGCTTTTATCGATATCGGAGAGGGAGAAAATGGATTTATTCACATCTCCGACATCATCGAAAACATTCAGAAGTTCCAAGAGATGTTTGAGATGGATTTTGATTGGGAAGTAGAGTCGCAAAAAGAGGCTCACGCCCAGAAAGAAGCGGATATCACCAAGATCCTTAAGATCGATCAGCCTGTTCTTGTGCAGGTGGTGAAAGAGCCAATCGGCAGCAAGGGTGCCCGCCTAACTTCTAATATTTCCATTCCTGGGCGCTACCTAGTACTTCTTCCAAACACCCCTCATCGTGGGGTCTCACGCAAAATTGAGGATAGCGCTGCAAGAGATCGTCTTAAAAAACTCATCCAAGCATTCGAGATGCCGAAAGATATGGGTCTTATCTGCCGCACCGCGAGCATCAACGCGTCTACCGAGATGCTCATCGATGAAGCGAATGATCTTCTAAAAACCTGGCAGAGTATCGTTGAGAACTTTAACAAAGCAACAAGACCAACCTGTCTTTACGAAGAGTCGGATCTAATCAAACGCGCGGTCATGCTGGCCGTGGATAAAAAATTCGACAGACTTCTCATCGACGACTATGCGACCTATCAGACATGCAAACGCATCTACTCCAAATACAGTGGAGAACACGATCTGAAAATCGAGATGTATCGCGACAAAGTTTCGATGTTCGAGCGATTTAATGTAGAGAGAGAGATCGAAAAAGCTTTGCGACATAAGATCTGGCTCCCCTCCGGTGGTTACCTCTTTTTCGACCACACTGAGGCGATGTTCACGATCGACGTCAACTCGGGAAGAAGCACCTCCTCGAGCTCTTCGGGAGATGTCGAAGAGGCGCTTGTACGCATCAACATGGAGGCTGCTGAGGAGATTGCAAGGCAGCTACGGTTGCGCAATATCGGCGGATTGATTATTTGCGATTTTATCGACATGCGGACAAGAAAAGGTCAGAGAAGAGTTCTCGACTGCTTAAAGGATGCGATGAAAGATGACTCGGCAAAATGTACAATTTTGGGAATGAGCGAATTTGGTCTTGTGGAGATGACGCGCCAAAGAAGCCGAGAGTCTCTCATGCAGACAATGTTCACAAACTGCCCCTATTGTTCAGGAAGCGGGCAGATCAAATCTTCCGAAACAATCTCGATTGAAATTGAAAGGGCTCTCAAAAAACTGATCATGGTTGAACAGCAGTTTGGATTGAAGCTCATCTCTCACCCTCAGGTGAACCACTTCCTTGAAGAGGGGGATAAGGAGTATTTCTGTAAGCTGGCAGAAAAGGAGAACGCGCAACTTGAATTCGAAGTAAGCGACAACCTGCACCTCAACGATTTTCAATTTTTTTCGACAATCAATGGAAAGCAGCTCGAAGTTTAACTCCTCACCCTACCTAAAGAAACTTGCTACTTATGTAGAGCAGGGGCTTCTGCCGACCAAACTCAAGCTGACTCTTGAAGGCTTTTATCTAAGTTATCGAGAGGCGCTTGGAGAGGTCCACGGTGGGGCCTCTGCTTACGAGGAGAGATTCCTTGTGTTTTTAGATCTGATCAAACAGCAAGTCGAAAACCCATTCACCTTTGCCCCCTATCACGAGCGGATCCGTAAACCTTTTGACTACTATCAGTTCGGTTTAGATTTTTTACGTCCCCTGATCGATTTTCCTCACTCGAACGTGCGCGGAGCAACAAACATCGATGAGATCACTGAAAACCTAAAACGAAAAGAGAATGTGATCCTTCTTGCCAACCATCAGATAGAAGGTGATCCTCAAGCGATCAGTCTTCTTCTGGAGAAAAGCCATCCCCAATTCGCAGAGGAGATGATCTTTATCGCAGGGGAGCGTGTTGTAACCGATCCCCTTGCTGTTCCGTTTAGCATGGGACGCAATCTTCTTTGCATCTACTCCAAGCGCTACATCGATCATCCTCCTGAGGATAAGGCAAAAAAACAGCTTCACAACAAGCGCACGATGCAGCTGATGAGCGAGCTCCTCAGCGATGGCGGAAAAGCAATCTATGTGGCTCCAAGTGGTGGACGAGATCGACGTAATGCTCAAGGAGTTGTTGAAATCGCCCCTTTCGATCCACAGAGCATCGAGATGCTCTACCTCATGGCACAAAAGGCAACAAAACCTACGCATTTTTATCCTCTCGCACTTGTGACCTATGATCTTCTTCCTCCTCCTGACGCTGTACAAAAGGAATTGGGAGAAAAGCGCGTTGCGCAGAAGGTCGACATCCACTTAGCGATGGGAAAAAAGATCTCTATGGAAGATTTTCCTGGCTCCGATGAAAATGATAAACATCTGCGCAGAAAAGCTCGCGCAGACTATATTCGAAATCTAGTAAAACAGGATTACGATGCACTCATCCATACGCGCTCTTCTCTTTAGTTCTATCCTTCTTTCCCCCGGCATTGTCTTGGGAAACGAAGAGATGGCAAAAAAGTATCGAGAGATTCAGGATGCGGCTGTTTATCCTGTTCTCAACCCAACTCTTGCGAAGCGAGAAACAGCAAAGTTGATCCTAGAAAGCGGCTTGCAGGTGTATGCGATCTCCGACCCGACTGCAAAACAGTCTGCCGCGGCAGTTTGTGTGGAGGCAGGCTCCTGGCATGATCCCAAAGAGTATCCTGGCATGGCCCATTTTCTTGAGCATATGCTCTTCATGGGAACAGGAGCTTATCCAGAAGAGTTCGAATACATGCAGTACATTACTGACCACGGTGGCAAAGTAAACGCCTCTACCTGGCCCGACCGTACAATCTACATGTTTTCGATCAACAACGATGCATTCACTGGAGCACTCGATCGTTTCTCCCACTTTTTCATCGATCCCCTCTTTTTGACCTCTTGTATTGAACGAGAGTTACATGCAGTAGATCAAGAGCACGCAAAAAATGTGGAGAATGACGGCTGGAGACAGTACATGGTCTTCAAAGAGACCGGTAATCCCCTACACCCAAATTCCGGTTTTTCAACAGGCAATGCCAAAACACTCGGCGGCATTCCACAAGACGCGCTCAAAAAATGGTACGAAAACAACTACAGCGCTGAAAAGATGCACCTTGTTGTTTTCTCTCCGCTCCCTATAAACGAACTTAAATCGCATGTTGTTGAAACGTTCTCACATGTTCCCCTCCGCGAGGGCAATCCCCGCGCATTTCCCGACCAGCTCTCCTCCGCACAGCAGCGCGGACACATGATTTTCCTAAAGCCGATCAAAGATCTTCGCTCCCTCTCTTTGATGTGGGAAGTACCTGCCGTTTTTGCAGATTGGGAAAGACAGCCTAGCTCCGTCATCTCCTATATTTTAAATTCTGAAGCTGACAACAGTCTCATCGCACAGCTAAAACGTGAAAAACTCGCAGAATCTCTGCGGGCGAGCTATGATCTCCATGGAAAAGGAAAACTTCTATTCACCATCGACATCAACTTGACATCTCAAGGGGTTACTCAAGCTGAAACGGTGATCACACGCGTCTTTCAAACGCTAGCAAAGCTGAAGGAAAAGGCTCTTCCTTCTCACCTCTTTGATGAGATGAAAAAGATGGCGATCTTGGACCATCAATACCAGTCAGGAGAAGATGCTTTTTCGTTCATTACGAAGCATGCTCATGACATCTTCGATGAGGAGCTTGCGACATACCCTGAAAAGATGCGCATTCCCACAACCTTTGATCCGATCTTCCTTGGGAACTTTCTCCGTACGCTTACACCTGAGAGCTGCATCTACTTTTTTGAAGTCGATCCCGAAAAGGTCGCGATTGTGCCAGATCGCAAAGAAAAATGGATGGGTGCAGAGTATTCGATCCGCGAGATCTCCCAGGAGAAGCTCTCTCTCTGGGCCAAGATTGCTGCACACCCTCAAATCTCTCTCCCCTCACCTAACCCCTTTCTCCCCAACCTCTCCTCGTTTGCTCCGATGCAAGAAGTGGATGAGAGCCCTGTTATTCCCAAACTTCTCATCGATGATGCTTGGGGTAAAGTCTATTGGGCGGAAGATCGCACCTACCTTGTGCCAGAAGTTTTTGCCTCTTTCTCTTTAAAAACACCTCTTGTCGACGGCAGTCCAAAGGCGGAGTGTTGCGGCGATCTCTTTATCAAGGCATTGAACGACAGACTCTCTTCTACGCTTTCCTATGCAGAAAGAGCGGGGATGAATACATCTTTTGAATTTGATGACCTTAAATTCACGACCACTCTGCAGGGCTACCATTTTAAAGCGCCTCTTCTTTTAAAAGAGGTACTTACAAACTTGTGTAACGTCCAACCAACAAAAGAGCAATTTGAGCTCTTCAAGCAGTCGCTCATCAGCGCGTACGAAAATCGCGCAAAAGATCTTCCTCTGCTCCAGGCAAATGAGCTTCTCGACAGCATTCTCTATAACGATGCTCCTACCTCCTCTGAGAAAGTCACCGCTCTGCGCGCGCTGTCCTATGAGGAGTTCATGAGCTTCTGCAAAATACTTTTCAAAACCAGCTACACTGAAGCACTTGTCTACGGGAACATGTCTCCTTCACAGGTGGAGGCTCTCTGGGAAGAGATCCGGGGGTTGACCTCTCCGCTTCCTCTTGCGGAGCAACATAAAAAGCAACTTCTCCTCCTTCCTGAAAGCCGAGGACCTCATTTGATCGCACAGAAAACACCACGCAAAGGAAATGGCGTTGTTCTTGTTTTAGAAGAAGGCCCTTTCACATTCGAAAAGAGAGCTGCACAAGAGATCCTTTCCAAAGCTCTTCAAGATGCCTTTTTTGATACGCTACGCACAAAGCAGCAAACCGCTTACATCGCGAAATCTTGGGCACTTGAGCGCGAGCGGCAACTTTTACAGTTCTTCGCCGTCCAGTCGAGCACGCACCATCCGAGCGATCTCATCGGCCGCTTTGAGCTCTTCTTGGAGGATTTTCTCGGCAAATTTTCGACCACACTCTCGCGTGAACGCTTCGAAGAGATGCGCAAAATGCACATCGAAACGTTGAAAATGGTTCCAGAAAACCTCTCCTCGATGGGTAGAAGACTAACGCAGCTCGCCTTCGAATATGAGGGAGACTTCTCTTGGATTGATCGTAAAATCGAAGCGACCAGCGCACTCTCCTATGATAAACTCTTCAGCTATGCAAAAGAGTTTCTCGCGCGCAGTAACCTGCGCAGGCTCGCCATCCTCATGGAAGGCGTCACCAGCCGCGAGCATGACTTCCACTACGCTCCCATCTCCAAAGAAGAGATCTGCGACATCGCTACCTACACGAGCGATGAACGATAAATGATGAGTGTTGAACAAAAGAGAAGATCGGGAATGGTAACGCAATCGGTAACGTTCACGAAAAATGCAAGAAGTTTAGGAAAATAATTCTTTCTTTTCTTTCGTTCATTAGACCTCTTGCGTAATTTGCTTTGCCCGGAAAAATCGATGATTTTTCCTCTGATTTTTTAGAGACAGCTTGTAGGCTCGGATCGCATCGACGAGGCGACCTGCATAGGTCGTTGAGGAGATGCGATAAAAATCAGAGGAAAAAGGGCGGTTTTGACGGGCAAATGAAATTACGCAAGAGGTCTATTATTCAGCATTCATCGTTCATCGTTTTTTAGAGCATTTCTTGGATGAGGCTCGGGAAGTCTTCTTCGAAAGACGAAAGCAACGCCTTTTTCCATGAAATCGGAGATGCCGTCGCCTCGACAGATGCTAAGGCCATCAGCGTCAAACCCCCCGACCTGCACCTTGTGGCGTTCAAAACCTTGAATGTGCTCTTTACAGCGCGTGTACGTTGCGATTCCGCATGTCGACCAACTATACAACAAAATGCGGGGCATGATACGAATACCTGTACAAGCGTATCTCATGAAAATACAAAAGACCGCTTCTTGAATATGCGGGAATTCGAAACCAACTGGAGTGAGCGCTTCGTGTTCTTGACTTGTTTTATCTCGAAAAAAAACATCATTCGGAAATCCAATCCAGCAATCGGCTGATGTAGGTGAATTGCCGTGCTCTTTACGTGCACTATCATAAAAGAAAAAGAACTTTGTGCCATATTTCTTAACGATCTGTTCAGCTTTGTTGGCTGTCATCCCTGCTGGGCACCAGTATAATGAATACAATTCCGTGACTTTTCGGATCTTCGGAAAAGCTTTTAAAGCCTCTTCACTGAAATGTTGTGAAAGCGGAGCTTGCATCCAATCATCTACCTCGAGTGGAAGGGGCTTCTCGGGATTGTACTTCCCGACAAGCTTCGTCAGCTCTTCTTTTCCCCCTGCGGCGGCTTCCACTTTTTCAAGCCCGAATACATCGCTCTTTTTAAGATATTGTATGATGATGTCAACTCCGTTCCACGTTAATGGTGTTTCTGCCTTTGTTATAGCATTACGGATGACATCCGCCCCACGCGGGCCAGTCCACTCGGTGATCCAGTCTTGAGGTTCGTTAGGTAATGGCTGACTTAAACTACCTGCTTGTAATGATGTGACCATAATTTCAACTCATTTTAAGTGAGAGGAACAAGATAAAAGCGGAAAGCTTTTAGTGCAATAGGTTCACCTTTCCAAAAATGCTCGATGTATCAAATATCAAACTCAGCAGCCTTCTCGAAAAAGGCTTCTGAATTTTCTAGAGCATTTCTTGGACGAGGCTGAGGAGGTTCTCTTCGAAGGATGGGAGCCGGAAATCACCGCGTGCAGATGGTGACTGTGTTGTCTGATTGAGAAGAGTAACAGCTTTCGTCTTAAGCTCGGAAAGATCGGAGAAAGCATCCCCTAAATTGTGTTTTTTGACGAATGAGACGTTGAAGTTCTCCCACCAGATGTGGCGAGCAGAGGAGTTCTCTGTGTTATCGAGAAGAAGTCTTTTTCCGAGATAGATCGCTTCGTTTACAGAGCAGGAACCCGTTTTTGTAATGAGAAGATCGGAGCACGCCATGATCTCGACGACCTCTTTTGTGAATTCACGAACGTGCACAAAAACCCGCTCCTTGGTGAGGATGGTGGTGAATGCCTCACTGCTATATACGATCGTCCCACCCTGCTCTAGAAGCCACTCTCTCGTCGCTTGCGCGATCCGTCTATTGCGTCCAACGCATACGTTGAGCTGAAAGCTTCCGCCATGGTTCGGGAGAGAGAGCTTAGAAAGCTCTTGCGCGTACGTTAAAATCACGTCACCACCTTCCGCACCCATAATGAGCGTTAAAGTGGGAATCCCCTCTTTGAGACCATGCTTTTTCCTTAGATACGCAAGCTCTTCTGGTTTGTAGCGTTTTAAACAAGCTGGCCGTACGGGGAAACCTGTCACATAGAGGTGTTGTGACTTCAGATGCCCTTCTCGAACAGCTTTGAGTTGAAGATCAGGGTCATCGTAGGGCATTGCGACAACGAGCTTTGCTCTTTCGTCGATCTCGATCTCATCCAAGCCGAGCAGGAATGTCTCGCTATCGAGGTCTGTGGGCATGACAAGAAGCGGCATGTTGTTCTTTTGTGTAGCAGAGATGAGTGCCGCGTTAATCATGGGAATTGTGGAGATGATTAGTGCAGGTGGATTTTCAGAGTTGCTTAGGAGATATTTTTCGAAAAGAGCCTGCATCCTTTTGCGCTTTCCTCTCATGTAATAGGTTCCCATGTGGCAAAAGAAGATTTTGATGAACTTGTGATAACCCTTACGAAGAGAGAGGTTATAAAGATCCTCTCCGGTGAACTTACCAAAGGTGATGAGGTTGAGTCCGTCGATCGGGCGTAGCATCTCGGAGATCGCATTCACAACTTCGATCTCATACTCTTTACCCAGGATCTCTTTGAGAGAGTCACCCGCCGCTTTGTGTCCGCCTCCCCCTTCACTGATGAGTACGACGATCTTTTTCTTTTTACTCTCAGTTTGGGTCGTGTTCAACAAGCTGCTATTTTCGACTACCATGCCCTGCTCCCTTTTCATAATGAGATAGCTGTAGAATCAATTTTGCCACAAGCCCCGTCCATCCCGTTTGATGACAAGCTCCCAATCCCGCACCAGTGTCTCCATCGAAATACTCATGAAAGAACATGAGGTCTTTCCAGTGTGGGTCATTCTGGAAAGGAGTGTCTGTTCGAAAAATCGTCCTTTTACCTTCTGGACCTGCCGCGAACATCTTGACCAGTCTGTGCGAGATCTCGCTCGCGACCTCCCAGAGGGTCATCATTTTCCCAGAGCCTGTCGGGCACTCTACTTTGTACCCATCACCAAAATAGTAATGAAACTTCTGCAGGGATTCAATAATTAACATATTCAAAGGAAACCAGATAGGCCCTCGCCAGTTGGAATTCCCTCCGAAAAGTCGTGTCGAAGACTCCCCCGGTTCATAGTTGACTGTGTACTCGTGTGAGTCGAGGCGAAGCGCATAGGGATGATCTTCATGATATTTCGAGAGAGAGCGGATCCCATACGGGCTCAAAAACTCCTTCTCGTCCAATAATTTTGAAAGCACGCGTTTTAGCCTATCGCCGTTCATGATCGCAAGCAGTCTTCTCCCTTCGTTACCTGGTAGGCCCATGGGAGCGATTTTTTCGCACAGATCCTTTCGGTTATTCAAAAACCATTCGAGTCTTTTGTTAAATCCTTTGAACTGTCCGAGCTGTTCAGGAGAGAGCGTTGCAACAGCAAAGAGGGGAATAATTCCGACCATCGAGCGAGCTTTCAATCGGTAATGTGTGCCATTTGGAAGGGTGAGAAGATCATAATAGAAACCGTCTTCCTCATCCCATAAAGGAATCTTATCTCCAATCTCATAATTGATCGCGTCGGAAATGTAGAGAAAATGCTCGAAAAATTTGCTCGCCATATCTTCATAGCTCGGATCTGTTTTTGCGAGCTCAAGCGCAATCGTGAGCATGTTTAAACAGTACATCCCCATCCAACTTGTGGCATCAGACTGGTAGAGGGTGCCTCCCTCAGGAATATGATCGCTGCGATTAAAGACGCTGATGTTATCCATGCCCAGAAACCCACCTTGAAAGATGTTTCTTCCGGTCGCATCCTTCCGATTCACCCACCAAGTAAAATTGAGCAGTAGCTTTTGAAAAACACTCTCCAGAAAACGCGTATCTTGATTCCCGTGCATACGCAGATCAATCTTATACACGCGCCAGGTAGCCCAAGCATGTACAGGAGGATTCACATCGCTAAACGACCACTCATACGCCGGCACCTGCCCGTTAGGATGCATGTACCACTCTCGCATGAGAAGCATGAGCTGTTTTTTTGCAAAATCGGGATCGATCATCGCGAAGGGAATCGTATGAAAGGCGCTATCCCAGGAAAAGAAGCAGGGATATTCCCACTTGTCTGGCACTGAGAGAATATCGTCATTGTAAAGATGAATCCAGTCTTCGTTTCGCTCTGGATTTCTTTTGAATGGCTCGCTGGAATAGGGATTTTTATTCAGCCACTCCTCAACGATATAATGGTAGAACTGCTTATTCCAGAGCATCCCAGCGAATGCCTGCCTTTGGATTAAGCGTGCGTCTTGCATTGCATCCGGTGGAATCAGATCATTATAAAACTGGTCTGCCTCCTGCTTTCTCTTTTGAAAAATTGCGCTAAATCCTTCGAAGGGTTTGCTGAGGTTTTTCTCCGTTGTCAATCTAAGGCGTAAAGGAAAGGAGTCTCCCGGCGCGATCTCGACAATAAAATGGGGAGCGGCTTTCGTTCCCTGTTTCTCTGGATTGCAACTGCTGCTATTTTTTCCTACGATATATTCGTGAAAGGCATCCTTCACAAACTTAGAGCTATTCGGACGACAAAATACCCTTTGGGTGTTGGTTTCATTTTCTGTAAAAAGGAGCTCTTTTGCACTCTCAAAATAGAGGGTATATGTGCCGAGTTTAGAATCTGAAGCGACAAGAGAATTTCCATCTGCAGTAATGTTCGGTTTTTGCTCCTTCTTTCCATACGACCAGGTGTTGCGAAACCAGATGGTCGGAAGAATGTGCAGAGCCCTCTTCTCATTTCCTCGATTGGTCGCTGTGATTTGAATGAGAAGATCTTCGGGTCCCGCTTTTGCATACTCGATCGAGATGTCGAAATAACCTCCTTTGAAAACACCAGTGTCTAGCAGCTCATATTCGGGATCAGCAAGACCTCGTTTTCGATTCTCCTCAACCAAATTCAGATAGGGAAAAGCCTGTTGAGGATACTTGTAGAGATAGTGCATGTAGCTGTGTGTCGGAGTATTATCGAGATAGAAGTAGCACTCTTTGACATCTTCACCATGATTTCCCTCAGGACCCGTAAGGCCAAAAAGCCTCTCTTTCAAGATCGGATCTTGCCCATTCCAAAAGGTCGGGGCAAAGCAGAGTCTTTGATGATTGTCTGAAATCCCGCCAATGCCATCCTCCCCCCACCTGTAAGCGCGCGAGCGGGCCATATCATGTGGAAAGGAGTTCCAAACATCCCCATTCTCGCTGTAATCCTCGCGCACAGTGGCCCACTGGCGCTCGCTGAGATAGGGGCCCCAGCGCCTCCAGTGCTTCTCCTGCTTACGCTCCTCTTCAAGACGTTTTTTTTCTTCTGACATACCTTCGGCAAGATATAGAGAAGAAGCGCACAAATGTCCAGCGATCAAGACATGCGTAAATCTGAAACCTATTTGAGCGAGCGTAAAGGGAGTTCCTTGGAATGCGGTGCTTTGCACCGCCTTGGATTTGTTCAGATAAGGCGGCGCAAAGCGCCGCACTCCAAGGAGCGCTTCGCGCTCAAAGAATTACACAAGAGGCCTATTGGCGGCTGGAGCGGAAGAGCTCGATGCCGAAACAGCGGAGAATCGTTCTCATGAAGACGTATAGACCATAGACGACGTTATAGAGAACTTGTGTGCCCCAGAACTGCCGCGTCCTTTCATACCATTCGATCTCAGGGCCTCGCTGAAAGTTGTCTAGCTGCTGGTCGAGTTCTGCGCGCGGATAACAATGTGGATATCCGATCGCAGCTTCGCTTTGAAAAGCCGACAAATGACCAGGCTCAAGAGGGCGATAGCTATGAGAACCAAGAAGCCTGCTCAGACTTGGCGCATTTCGAAACTCAACGAGATTAATTTGAACCGGAGCCTCAGGGCGAATGCCCCAACCTAGATGTGTTTCTCCTGCACGATCGGCGATATCCCCAGCATTGCGGTAAATGGTGATCCCCAGAGGATCTTCACCAGGGCCTAAATTCAGATGGTTCATTTCATCGGCAAATGCTTGAGCTGTTGCTCGATCAATACTTGGACCGTTGATGAGAATTGCCTCATCGACATGTCGCCAAAACTCCCTCAAAAACCTCTGCGCTTGGCTGGATCCTAAGCTATATCCGATCAGGCGGATCTTCTGATTGTTATGAAAGCGCGGACCGTGGATTGGATCCCCCACAAGCCGCTCAAATAGGGCTCGTGCGGCGAGGTATCCCGATTCTCCAATATTTGCTTCCATGTCGTTAAACAGTGTTTCTACAGCATCTTTAGCCACGAGCGTCATCTGCGAAGGGCGAAAGACAATGATTGGAAGTAGTGTGGAATCTTGCGCAATTGACCGCAAAGCATAGGCTACAAGACCATCTCCGGTGGCGATCTCTTCATAGACCTCATAGTAGTCCACCCCCCCATTTGAGGGAGCTGGGATCAGTTCCCCGATCTCCATCTCCATACTGGTGAAAACCATAGCAAGGCGGTTAATCCAGGGAAGATCTTGAGGCAGATAAGGATGATCTCTCAAGATCTCGGTAGGAACCATTAATTGTTCGACATCCTCTGGTTGAGAAAGGTGTACCCGTTTGCGATCGAGCTTGAAAGGATCATGCCAGAAAATATCGCTACAAGAGTCGGGCCCTCCGCGGGTCTCGTGCCTTGAGTTGCATCTTCCTGTAAACTCAATGTTTTGTATGGCTCGAAGACGATCTCTGATCTGACCGCACGTGAGAACATTCACATTTTGGCCCTCAGCAAGCCATCTTAGGTCTTGTATGAAGAGTTTTGCATTTGCTACAGCGAATTTCTCAACATGTTCAACAGTAAGAGGACGATTGTTTTGCTTTAGGTATTCAAAATTGAGTAGATAGCGATCTTCCATCCTCCGAAGCCTGGCATGGCGTATTTGATCGTGTGGATTTTCTTGCAGAATCGCCCTTTCAAAGGCCTCCCATGTACGGCGGCGGGCAGCTATGGTATCTGGACTAGGGGTAGAAAAAAGATTAAAAAGCCAATGACTTTCTGGCTCTAGAACATTGACACGGGCTTCATGCCCTTCGACAACTTCCAAAATAGACTGAGGATCGGGTCTGCCATCGCGCGCGTTCCCACGAATAATATCATAAAACTGCGCAAGCGTCGGCGCCTGGTGTGACGTAGAAGATTTAACTGCTGGAGCTGCCATCTATCCCCACAAAAGCAAGCGGAGATTTTAACAGCCTTTCGCCTTTTCGGCTAGGCCTCAAAGAACCTATCCTAATAAAATCCCCCTTGATGTTTCGGTTCTTTTGGCCAGATTTCCCAAAATCTCTTTAGGGATTTTATTAGGATAGGTTCAATTATGAGGGAACACTCATGTTATGGTAGACGGCATCGACATCGTCGAGGTTTTCGAGCCATTCGATCAAAGCAAAATTTGCTTTTGCAGTTTCAGCATCGCACTCAACAAAAACCTTGGGAATGACCTCTAGGTCCGCGGCTTCACACTTAATTCCCATCTGCTCAATTTTTTCCTTAACCTGGTAGAGAAGATCGGGCGGCGTCGTGATTAAAAAAAGATCTTCATTTGCTTCAAAGTCTTCTGCTCCAGCCTCCGTGACAGCCAAAAAGAGGTCATCCTCTTTAACATCTTTTTGAAGGACCTGGATCACACCTTTTTTTTCAAAATTAAAAAGAACCGACCCAGGACCTGCAATCGTGCCCCCGCGTTTGTTCGTCGCAATACGCATCTCAGAGGCCGCGCGATTCCTATTGTCCGTCATCACGTCTACCACGATCCCCACTCCTCCATGGCCATAAAGCTCGTAGGTCACCTGTTCGTAATCGGCTTGGTCCTGGCTTGTCGCCTTTTTAATATTACGTTCGATGTTTTCCGATGGAAGATTGGCCACCTTCGCCTTTTGTATAACAAGTCTCAACTTGGAATTTGTCTTGGGGTCTGGGCCGCCCTGTTTGACAGCAGAGATAATCTCTTTCACAAGGCGTGAAAAGATCTTTCCTTTCGCGGCATCTGCCCTGCCCTTGCGATGCTTGATATTCGCCCACTTACTATGACCTGCCATTAACACCTCTGGAGAAACGATGAACGATGAAGCTGAACCGAAGAAGGAGATCGGGCACGGACGCGGGCACGGGCACGAAAGAAACTCTAATCTCGATTCTTTCAGCTGCGTTCATTTTTTCCTCTAGGCCCATATTTTCCGAAACTCTTTTTCTCTTTCGCGCCCGTGCCCGATCTTCTATTCCCTAACTTAACGCCTTTTGCATCATGATCTTGTTGATGTACTGTCCACTGTCTTTGATGAATCGCGGTTCCACACCATACTCGACAAACCCCATTCGTCTATAGAGGCGAATGGCGGGGTTTCCATCATACACTTCTAAATGTAGGGTCTCGAGTTTAAATTTCGGCCCATTTTGAATCAAATAATTCAACAGCGCGCGACCGACACCCTTATTGCGGTATTTTTCACCCACGATAATTGCAAAAAGACACTGGTGCGCCAACTTTTTATACGGTTGGAGATAATAGTTTGCGATTCCACACGGCTCTCCCTCCCATTCTGCCGTGAAACAGGCTTCTAGTTTGGAGTAGCCCACCCAGATCCGCACGGCATCATCGATCTCCCTCTCATCGAACATGGGAAACCAGCGCAGAACCCCAGGCTCCGAGAGCCACCTCTTGAGATGCGGTGCATCCTCATCGGGGCGTGTCACACGAATTGTAATCTTGGACTCATTATCACTCATGATTCACTCTGCGTTTCGGGTAAAACTTTGTAGAAAAAACCGGGCACGCACGCGGGCACGGGCACGAAAGAAAGAAACTTCCTTTTACTCTCTTCTGCTGAATCGATCTTATGAAACTCTTTCTCTCTTTCGTGCCCGATCTCTCTTCTTTTCATAAGCAGCATTCGAACATCACTCTTGCTAAATACTGATTTTCACCCTGTTTGACATAGCGCTCTTGTCTTGCAAACTCTCGAAAGCCCTGTTCTTCGAGAAGTTGGATAACTGGATTACCCTCGTAGATCTCCATGTGGAGGATCTCTATGCGAAAATAGTTCTTCGCCAAATGCTTCAGGTTTTTTAAGAGAGAGGTACCGACTCCCTGACCCTGTCTTTTCGGATCGACAATCAAGTTTACGAGACAGTGATGCGCAACTTTACGGTAGGGCATTAGAAAAAGCGTTCCAACACCACAAGGCTCATTTTGAACGACCCCAGTCAAACTACAACTCCATCTGCAAAACCCCATCCATGCCTGAACCGCATCCTCCACCTCTTTTTCGTCTCCCATCGGAAACCAGCGGAGCACCTCTGGATTTAGCAGCCACTCTTTGACATGTTGCCCATCTGTGATTTGCGTGTAGCGGATATCAAAATCTGCCAGCTCTTTGCCGCTCATCCGAATTCCTTCAAGTAGGCGTTGATAAAGTCATCGATCTCTCCATCCATCACAGCATGAACATTTCCCACTTCATACTTTGTCCGTGCATCTTTCACAAGAGTATAGGGTTGGAAGACATAACTGCGGATCTGACTACCCCACGCAATCTCTTTTTTCTCCCCGGCCATCTCTTTGATCTTCGATTCTCTCTCCAGAAACTCCTTTTCATAGAGCTTTGCACGGAGGAGCTTCATGCACGTCTCTTTATTCTGCACCTGACTCCGCTCGCTCTGACACGAAACGACAATCCCAGTGGGGATGTGCGTAATGCGCACCGCAGAATCGGTCTTGTTCACGTGCTGTCCTCCAGCTCCGGAGGCGCGATAGGTATCGATGCGAATCTGGTCGGGTTTAATATCAATCTGGATCTCATCGCCAATCTCGGGCGTCACATCCACAGAGGCGAAACTCGTGTGCCGTCTCGCATTGCTATCGAAAGGAGAGATGCGCACAAGGCGGTGTACGCCTCGCTCTGCTTTCGCATATCCGTAGGCAAAAGGACCCGAAATTTTGAAGGTGATACTCTTGATGCCAGCAACCTCTCCTTGCGTCGTATCGAGTACATCAAGAGCCCAACCTCTTTTTGTTACCCATCTCTCATACATGCGTGAGAGCATGAGCGCCCAATCGCACGCCTCGGTGCCACCGGCTCCCGCATTGATGCTGAAGAAGCAGTTCTTTGCATCGAGCTCGCCCGATAGCATCTTGCGCACCTCAAGCTCGGATAGCGACTTTTCAATCCCATCGAGTTCGCGCATGAGATCCTGCAAAAGCGAAAGCTCCTGACACTCCTCAACTTCGGGAAGAAGCGCGCTTACATTTTCAAAACGCTCTTTAATCTCTTTGTAGGGAACTGTCCAAAGCTTGAGATCATTGCATTCGGAGATTGCCTTTTGCGCTTCAGAGGGGTCATCCCAAAAGGCAGCTCCTCCCATCTTCGCTTCAAGTTCTTCTATCTGTTTCTCTTTTGTGGCCAGGTCAAAGATACCTCCACATGTGAAGGAGGCGATTCTGAATGCTTTTAAGTCTGTCTTGAGTCTGTTCGTTCATAGCAAAGTGCTCCCATAAAATAACAAATATTCTCCTATCCACCAAAAAAGTAAAGAAAAGGAAATCGATCCTTCTGAACTAACGTATTAAAATCTGGTAGGTTGAATAGACGAGTCGGGAACACGGACACGAAGTGCTGTGTCACCCGACATATCTATTTTCTTCATTAAGAATTTTAATGCGTTAGTTCTGACCGTCTCCTGAACCCATCTGTTAAAAAAAGAATACCTATTTTGCACTGTTAATTATCTCTTAACTCTCCCTTTACAATAATCAGTTGCAGATTCGATAATGGCCGCTAAAAATTTCGTTTCTCAAAAAAAACAGGAGGACAATATGTCATCATTAGGAGTTCGTGATTTCGATTTCAGCGCTCAGGGGTGCTGGCACGACGCAGCAGAAGTCGCAAGCAGAATCGGCAATTCCATTTCTGGTGGAGTATCTAGAATGGGCACCATGTTCTACAACGGCGGACACCACACGATCGTATGGATTAGGGATAGTGGCTTTGGTGTTTACAACTGGGTAAAGAATGGCGCGATTAGCATTAAAGATAATGCTTTTTATGTTGGTACAGCCATAAAAGAGGGCGCTGCAACAGCGATTCGATGGACTTTCCATACAGTTTCCACAACATTTGATGCTGTAAAGCCGCACATCATCGCTTTTGCGACAAGCGTGAAACAAGGGGTTACAAATCTCTACCAGAGCGCAAGAAACTTCGTTCATGCGCATCCAAATGAAACAACTGTTGCAATCGTCGCACTCTGCTTAGGTATTCTTCTTACTCTTGCTTTCGAAAGAATATTCGAAGATCGTAGTATATATGTCAGGGCAGCGCCGGCTGACGCTGCAGGCGCAGCACATGCTGGTCGCTCTTCACGCGGCCGCCGCCATATAGTGTAACTTTTCTCTACTGAAGGAGGAGCTCTGCTCCTCCTTATATTTTCTTCAGAACAATTCGAAAGTCTTCGGTCAACGTATAATCCCAGAGCTTCTGAGATTTTTTGATCTTCTCTTTTTGAAAAGAGAGAGAGGATCCATCTTGTTTTACCGTGACGCGCGTTCCTGCTTCAACTCGAATTTCAACTGGCCCAGAAAAGGTGACGTTCTCCGCATAAAGCTCCCCATCTCCTTCGAGCAGAATTTTGCACTCCTCTTTGCGCACGATCTCTCCTTTCCACGGAATCTGGTTGCTCTCCCAGTCGACTCCCGTGTTTTGGACGCGCACATTTTTGAGCACGCATTTTCCCGTTTTCTCAGAGTAGCAAAGAAGACCGCTCTGTTCACGGTGACCCATCACTGCTTCAGCAACAATTGAGAGGCTTCCAGCTAAATCGAGATTTTCCATGTCTAATTCGGCGATCTCAAGACGCAGTTCGCTGCCGATGTGAATTCTTCCCCCGCGCACTTTCTGTGCGATGATTGAATAAAGAGGTCCGAGCGCGGGGTGGTAGGAAAATAGTAGCGAGTGAGTGGTCGACTTTGACGCCTCAATTTTCATTTTGCACTCGTTGAAAAGTAGCTCTTTTGCATTTTCTAAAAGATCTAAAAAGCAGCCTTCCGGTGTTTCATCCAGTGCCCCTCCAGGAATATACGCTCTTTTGACAGTGGAAATCGTCTTCTTGCGACTGTTAACGGTCAAAAAGGTTTTAAATGCCTCTTTTCTTCTCCCCGGTGGAAGCGGCTCCGAAAAAGATTCGGCAAAACAATCGGCAATATTTTGCATCGTCGACTCGAGGCGGGCAACCTCCTCTTCTACAACCTCACTGCCTCTTCGATAACTCATTTTTTTGGGATTGATGAGAACGCCCGGAAATGGAGTGACCTCCACCGCTTCCTCAACAGCTTTGAGGTCGATGAAGAGAATATTTGTGTTGGCAAATTTTCTCTCTGTGTAGCCGGCATGTGAAAGTTTTTGAAGATCAGAGTACTCGATGTTTGTCAGAACATACTCGACAGATCCACCCAGATCTTTTTCCAGAAGAACGTTAACTCCTTCTGCTGCACCAGGTTTTCTGGAGCAAGAAGCAAATCCGAAAATCTTGTTTCCATTGCATCCCAATCCAGTAAATGCCAGAAGACCATGGTCGATTCCAGCTAAAGGATTATTGATCTGTCGAACAAGAGCTTTTTTTCTACCTTGCGAGGCAAGCCAATCGAATGTCTTCTCTTGTTGTGCTAACTTCCAGATCACCCCGTGTCCACTGGGCTTCAAAAGCAGCTGAAATGACCCCTGCAAACACCAGTGTCCTTTTTTATTCATTGAGGGCACCGAGGGCTGGGAAACAAAGCGAAAAGAGTTTTTAGGACGACCAAACCAGCCCTTCTCAGAACAGATCGATAGAATTTGCGCATGGTTATCTTTCTCATAAGAGGTCATCATAAGAACTGGAGTGCAGAGCTGCTTTCCAAAAAGTTTGTAATGTAGATATTCGCGAGCTTGAAGATCAACAATCAACCCCTCTAAAAGATTTCTACCGCAAAATGGAAGTTTTGCTGCAGGAAGGGGTGTTCCACTCTCATCTTGTAAGTTGAGTCGATCTGCCGCCCCTCCAACGGGATAGATCTCTGCCATCTCGCCAAGTCTTTTGATCCCTTCAACAATCGCGCGCCTCACCTCTTCCGTCTCTTCAGAAATATCGATAGCTTCAGGATCGTGATAGCGCGTTTTGAAGGGGGGGGGTGTTTCGGTCGGAATTAGACACTCCAGCATGAGGCAATGGTATCCGATAATTCCGCCGATCTTTTCATAAAATTTTTCTACCGCAAGAAGATCTCCGATCAGCTTTTTCAGCTCATCTACGGGCAGTGCAGTGTCTCGGGGATGAGCAAGTACACGTTCAGCCTGACCAATCGCGGCAACGGCTTTGATCACATATTGGGATTCTTTGTCCGTCCCTTCCAGAAAACTGCGCAAAGGAGAGGAAATCTCCAGAAAATCCCTTACGAGACAAAACTCGTCTAACACCTCTAGCTTCGCGTCGAGGGAGCCCATTTTTCTCAACGCGTTTAGAAGCGAAGACAGGCTGGCATACTCTTCTTTTAGGGAAGCGAAATCCGATGTGGCGGACGATTTAACCATAGGGATTTGACATACCATAAGTTGCCATTTATTTCCCTCTGAAAGAGAAGCGAGATCAGACGCAAATGCGTGCCCGTGCCCCCTTCCGCATCCCCCTGTCGATTTTTTTTGACTATAATATCTCGAGAGCGCTACAACAGTCATTCGAGGAATTAAACCCGCTTTTCGTAAAAGTTGGGTCAAAAAATCAGGAAACCTCGAAGGTGTCATGGCATGTCCCGAGTGGGGCGTCTTCAGACACTGGACACAACAAGAAGCATTAAACCTGTTTCTCAAGGAGAAATCTCATGGCAAAAGAAGCGAAAAAATCCAAATTCATGCAGCCAATGAAAGTTAGCGAAGAGCTCGCAGCTGTTGTTGGTAGAGGTCCAATGCCTCGTACTGAAGTGACAAAAAAACTGTGGGCTTACATCAAAGCTCGCAAACTCCAAGATCCAAAAAACAAGCGCGACATCATCCTCGATGAGAAGCTTGTAAAAGTTCTCGGAAACAAGAAGTCTGTTAACATGTTTGAAATGACAAAACTCGTTAGCAAACACCTTTCATAACTCTCTGTACGCAGGGTACGGAGCTTCTCTGTACCCTGCATTTTTAATCCCTATCCCGTGTTCCATTACAAGATCATTTTAGCCTACGATGGCACTCGCTACAGCGGCTGGCAAGTGCAGAAAAATGCTACCTCCATCCAGTTTCTCGTCCAAGAAGCTTTCTCGACTGTTTTGAGAAAACCGATGCATGTCACAGGTTCGGGGCGCACCGATGCAGGCGTCCATGCAAAAGGGCAAGTTGCCCATTTCACGACTGAGGAAAAGGTAGATCCATTTCGACTTCTTGCTTCTTTGAATGGCATTCTTCCGGCCGATATTCGCATTCTTTCCATCGAAGAGGTTCCGAGCTCCTTTCATGCGCGCTACAGCGCCATCAGCAAAATCTACCACTACTACCTGCACCTCGAAAAAACAATCGATCCATTCAAGCGCCTTTATGCTACTCATATTCGCAAACCGCTCGACCTGGAGAAGATGAAAGAGGCGGCTGCTAATCTTATCGGCACTCACGACTTCACCTCTTTTGCGAATGAAGGAGACCGCGGCACAGCATCACGCGATCCTGTGCGTACACTCAAAAGGCTCGATCTCATCGAAATTCCTGGGGGTCTTCGCCTAGAATTTGAAGCTGACGGCTTTCTATACAAAATGGTCCGCAATATCGTCGGCACCCTGCTTGATGTTGGAAAAGGAAAGCTCTCTCCTAGGGATGTGAAAACCATTCTCGAAGCGAAGGATCGGAAGCGCGCATCGGCAGCAGCTCCGCCTCAGGGGCTATTTCTGATAGAAGTGAAATATTAATCTCCCTTCTTTTTTTAAAAATTTTTTTACATTTAAGGAGATCTTGGGTAGTGTGCGATTAAACACAGAAGGAGTCCTTTATGACCAAAAGATCCAAGAACGCGAAAGAGATTGAAGCCAAGATCATCGCTCATGCATGGAAAGATCCACGCTATAAAGAAAAGCTCATGAAAAACCCCCGAGCGGCTTTCAAGGAGCTAGGTCTCGATATTCCTGAAAACATGCAGATTAAAATCATCGAAGACAAGCCCAACACCTTTACGTTTGTACTGCCACCTGCAGGAGCAGGAGCGAGAGAGATGTCTGATCAGGAGCTTGAAAAGCTCGCCGCTGGAGCGTTAGAAACGGGCAACCTTTTAAAACCAGCGACACCGAATATGCCCTACACTTGCTAAAAAGCTAACTCTAAAAGGAGAATCCAATGGTCAATAGACCCAAGAACGCAAAAGAGATCGAAGCCAAAATCATCGCACGCGCATGGAAGGATTCGCGTTTCAAAGAGAAGCTCATGAAAAATCCCAGAGAGGCTTTTAAAGAGATGGGCCTTGATATTCCTGCAGATGTCCAAATTAAAGTGCAGGAAGATAAGCCCAACTCGTTTACGTTTGTGCTTCCATCTGCTGCAGCTGAAACCAGAGAGATGTCCGATCAACAACTTGAAAAACTCGCAGCTGGATGCGGACACATGTCATTTTTAGCCTATTCGGACGCGTGTCGTTCCGTAATATGCTAACTCGTTGACAATCCTATTCCATCAAGAGAACCTGCGGAAGCTGGTTCTCTTTGTCTAACGTACGCAAAAGCGTATAGCCGATGCCTGCGGCTCCTTGCATAAAGCTCGGGTCGAAATACTCCACCTCCCGACTTTTGTAGTGGGAAATAATCGATGAAATGATGGGCTGAACGGCCTTTTCAAGTTCAGGAAATAGAGAAGCTGCGCTGCGCAAAAACTCCAACTTTCCAGAAGCTCCGCAACAGACATTTAATCTTCCATTCGAGAAGAGATTCTCTCTGGTTTGTGTGACAGCCGCTTCAACTTCATGCGCAAAATGGCTATCCTCCATGAGAGTCATGGAGGCAAGTCTTCCAAATCCAACACCGACAGCACCGTGACACCACTGCACAGGGAAGCTGATGGGCAATACCGGATCTAAACGAGGCCAGTTTTTGCTCTCAGGGCAAAAATGAGACCGTTCATAAACGAGTGCTCGCTGTACATGATCTAGAAGTTCTGGTTTTTTTGCTGCATGCGCAAGCCGAAGAAGTGCATAAGCAATCCCCGCTACGCCGTGCGAAAAGCCGAGAAGACAAACGCCTTCGCGATTTTTCCAGCCGATGCCATCCTGCTCCATCTCTTCCGCTTTTGAGCGAAGACTCTCTCCAACGGTGAGAGCGAGATCGAGGATCTCTTTCTCATCCGTTATCTCCCAGAGCGAGAGAAGGGCGAGGATAAGACCCGCTCCCCCACCGATAATGTCATGCATCTTATCATTTTCGAGATGCTTCTCTGTCACACAAAGGGCGAGCTCTCTTGCTTCTTTCAAAAGTGACGGCTCGTCGAGAAGCATGCTGATCTTTGTGAGTCCGTAAATTACGCTTCCAATTCCGGACATTCCTCCAATTCCAAGAGCGTTTGTAAGGCGTTTGCCATTTCCTATTTCAATTTGACGGCGGACACTTTTCAAAGCAAAGAGAGCTTCCTGTTTCCAGCTCTCCTCTTTTGTTAAGCAGTAGAGAGCCGAGAAAAAGAGGGCGATCCCTGTTTTACCGCTGTACAAACTATCGCTGATAGGTTGGAGCTCAAATTTACCAAACTGCGGATTAGGTTCGAGGCTGATCCAACCTAACGAGCCATCACTTGAGCGAAATGCATTCTTGAGAAGTTCATGTGCGATCTCATTTACTGCTTTAAGGATCTCCTCCTCGCTGTGCTGCTGCTCAAGGAGCTGAAGGTCCGCTGCCCTTTCTTTCTGCTCTTGAGAATGAAAACCCGCTCGTTTTGCATAGAAGGATTTCCGAATGAAGCTCTCTTGTTTTTCACACTCTTCTGCACTCATGGTGGAAATTCGTTCAATGGCACCTGAGCAAGCTGCTCCATCTAGGCAGCTTTGAAGAACAAAATGCTTTCCAGAGTAGAGATGATTCTCTTTAGGGTAGGTCGTAAAAAATGGAACATCCCCCTGGAGAATGGCACGGCGCTCCTCTTCGATAAGGTGGGCGAGATGTTCCAGCCCCGGCTCGAGCATGAGCTTTTTGAGAATCTCCAGCTCTTTTTCCCTCTCTGCTTGGTGCAAAATCATGTGTGGCGATGAAAGCCTTTCAAGCAGATATGCATAAAGACGCGTAGCGCGTACAACCATACGCACCGGAGATTCTGCGAGTTTCTCAACCCACCCACCCTTTCCCACAAAGATCTCTTTTCTCTCTTGAACGAAGAGATACATCTTTCTAAAGCCACGAACAATGGCTTCGACATGTTCGTGTGCTTCCTGGGGTTTTCCATCAAAAAACACGCGGTGAAGAAGACGCTCCTCTTCGATCTTCTCTTCGCACCTTTCCATCTCATCAGTATTGAGATTTTTCCAAACTAGCGCTGTAAAAGTTCCTCCCTCCCCTGTAAGTCCGCTGATATCAGGCCCGCGAATCCCCTCTCTTTCCACAAAAACTGGAAGGAGTGCTGTTCTCAAAACTGAGTGGCTAAATACATCTGTCGCAACATGTTTGTTTGGATGTGCCAGCGCAGAGTGGAAAAATGTCTCTAGATCGATCAGAATCGGATATTCTCCGGATGCGATCAGATTTTCAAAATGAATATCTGTAGCATCAAGGAGGTAGAGGAGGCATAGCATCATCCCTGCTCGCTCAAAGTAGCGCTCAACTTGCGCAAAAGTTGTACACGGAAGGTGGAGCACCTTCTCTTCCCAACCATATTCACCTCTGGGAAGTATCCTATACCCTTTGAGATCAAGCGGAAGACCCAGACTATTTAACTCTTGCAACAGCGCATGGAAGGTGATGCTGAACGAGAGATTTTTAGGTTTGTAGAAGATCTCCTTTCCACATTCAAAGGTAAGATGGTAGACAGACCGTCCTCCCTGATGAAAATCTCCTGCATTCTGCGATAAAGAGACCACTTTTCCTAGAGGCACTCCAGCATTGAAGGTCTCTGCAAGCAGAGAGAGATCCCCTGCAAGACGCTCTAAAAACTCGACCGTCTGCACCTCCCAAAGATCGAGAAGAAGTGCAATCTTGCGTCCGAGCTCTGCATATTCGGAAAAAAGGCTTCGAAGCTTCCCCTGGTCCCAAATTCGCTGTTGCAAAAAGCTGAAATATCGATCCCTCTCTGTTTCACCATGTAGATCGCCCTGCATCCGGTTGATCGACATCTCCAAGGCAAAAGAGGGTGCCGCAATCTGCACCCATCGATTCACCAACGACTCTTCCATAGAGAAAACAGCCGCCTTGCTCAGAAGTTTAAGCTGATTTTTAGCGCGCTTCTGTATGCGTTTTCTGGCTACGCTCATCCAAGGCCAAAACCCCTCACCAAATGGGAGCGTGCTGATCGCCTCTGGAATCGGAATCGGCTTTGACGCCACGATGATCTCTTCGATTGTAGACATGCGCTCTCCTTAGGTGAAAAAGAAGCCTGTATAAAACAGATGGAAAGCAAGAACAAGAGAAAAAAAAGGGAAAAAGAGGGATCGGGCTCGCACGCGTGCCCGATCCCTCTTTACTCTTCTTCACTCATCGCTGCTACGCCACCGATAAGGGAAAAGGTATTCGCCCTCCCCTCTTCTCGGAGAGCGCGTACGAGGTTTGCGCTGCGTCTGCCGCTTCTACAGACGAAGGCATAGGTCTTTTGGGAATCGAGCTGACTAGAATCAAAAGCGCTGAGCGGCATCTTCAGACATTTTTCTTTGCAGGGATCGGCGGCTACCTCATCGGGTTCGCGGATATCGACAAGTGTAAATGAGCCGTTTCGAAAGTCGGATCGGTCGATCTCCCACAACTCTTTTTCATTCAGGTTGTGAATAGAGGGGTTTTCCCCACACAAAACACAGCGGGCCTTCCGCGTAAAAGAGATCGTCTGTTGCGCGTAGCGGATAAGATCCACAAAAAGAATTTCGCTCGCGCCGAGAAGAGGCAATCCGAGGAAAAATTTAATCGTCTCCACTGCTTGTAAAAGACCAAAATATCCCGGAACAGGGCCAAGTACTCCGACCTGCTGACATGTTCCCACACACCCCTCTTGTGGCACATCTTCCCAAAGGCAGCGAAGGCACGCATCTCCTCGTTTCGGCAAATAGGTTTGCATCTGCCCTTCAAACTGGTAAATGCTCGCACGTACAAGAGGCTTTCGAAAAAGATACGCTGCGTCGTTCAGGAGAAATTTGGTGCGAAAGTTATCGGTGCAGTCAAGAACAAAATCATATTGAGAAAATAATGCGGCAGCATTTTCTACTGAGAGACGAAAAGGATGAGAAATGACTTTGATCTGAGGGTTGAGATCGCGCGCGCGCTCAGCCGCGAGGTCAGCTTTCGATTTTCCGACATCTTTTGCGGCGTAGATCGGCTGGCGATGGAGATTACTCTCTTCGAGTTTATCTCCATCACAAATTCCCAACGTCCCAATCCCTGCGGCAGCAAGATAGAGAATTGCAGGTGAGCCCAACCCTCCTGCACCTACAACAAGGCACTTCGCTCCCTGGAGTTTTTTCTGTCCCTCAGGTCCAACTTCAGGAAGAAGTATCTGTCTGGAATAATCCATTATCCTCCTGCAACTGGAGGAATAAACATGACCGTGTCACCCGAGTTCAACTCCGCATCCCATGAAGATACAGCAGAATTGATCGCAACTCTTACTTGTGACTCTTGCAATTTGAATTGGTGCTGACGTCTGAGCTCATCATAGAGTTCACGAGCGGTAGACGCAGCTGATTCGATCTTCTCCTGTGTAAGACCTCTTTCTTGGCGAAGTAGAGCGTAATAAACCACCTGGATCTTCTTCATGTGCGCACTTTCGCAGAACAAAAAAAATGGTTCAAGAAATTTTAAAATGGATTACGGTTGCAAATATGCAGCCGATTTTTTTTAGAGGACGTCCTCTCTCCGCGAAGAAGCAGTTCTTCGAAGGAACTCACCGCATTCTGACCCCCGAAAAAACGTGGGAGAGAATCTCCCATATTGCCCCCAAAATTAAGGTCACGCGTGTCGCCAATATCACAGGTCTAGACAGAATTGGTATTCCGGTAACGGTAGCTGTCCGACCAACGGGACAAACACTTAGCACCTCTTCAGGCAAAGGGATCTCGCTCATCACAGCGCAGGTCTCGGGTCTCATGGAAGCACTTGAACTTCATTGTGCAGAGGAGACAGAACTCCCCTTTCTACATCTCACCTACAATCAACTCCGCGAACGTTTTCCTGTCATTCCTCTTGATGATCTTCTCTTGAGAAAAAGAACACTTTTTCACCCCGATTGGCCTGAGAGATGGTCTCTAGGGTGGGATCTCTTTGAACAAGAGGAGGTCGCTGTGCCGACCCTTTGCGTGACGATGAACTCTCGTTTTAACAGTTATGAGGCCACAGAGCTCTACTCCTTTCGCATGACTTCAAATGGACTCGCATCTGGAAATCATTTTCTTGAAGCGCTTGTATCAGGAATCTACGAGGTGATCGAACGGGATGCCATTGCTTGTCACCAGCATGCTACCGATACCACCTCTTTTTTTTCACCACGTGTGCGCCTCGAAACCATCCGCTACCCCTCTGTGCAAAAGATTCTCGATCAGCTGAACAAGGCGGATATCCAACCTCTCCTTTACGATTGCACTGTCGACACAGCGGTTCCCGTGTTCATGGCATCGATCTACGATAAGCAGAGGTATCACATGGCTGTAGCAAAAGGTTATGGAGCACATCTCGATCCAGAGGTCGCGATGATCCGTGCGCTGACCGAAGCCGTCCAGGGTAGAACGATAGTGATTGCAGGATCACGTGATGACATCTTCCCTTCTCATCTAGACCTTCTCCGGAAATATGACTCGGAACGCGAACGAGCCTCCTATGAAAATCTTCCAGCAACCGTCGATGCGTCTGTTTATCGCTCAGAATCGGTTGACACTCTGGAGGGAGAGGTTCAAATTCTGATGAAAAAATTGAAAAACGTGGGCATTTCCCGACTCATTGTATTCGACCTTACCATAGAAAAACTGGGAATTCCCGTCGTCCGAGTGGTGATCCCCGGGCTTGATGATTACTACTCGGAAGCCACATGCGGCGGTAAAAGAGCCAAAGCCTTTGCTGCACCGCACACACCGCTTTTAAAACAGGGGATTCTCCCCTCTCAAAAATCTTCGCATTTTCCTGCAGGAGTTCTCTAATGCTTGCTCCAGATGAGATCTTTGTCTTTCTAGGCCCCACTCTTTCTCTTGAAGAGGCGAAGTTGCACCTAGATGCACGCTATTTTCCTCCTGCAAAACAGGGAGATATTCTTAGCCTCGTTGCTCAATTCCAGCCAAAGGTGGTTGCGCTCATCGATGGATACTTCATGCAGAACCTCTCTGTCTGGCACAAGGAGATCCTGTATGCATTAGATAGGGGCGTGATCGTACTCGGTGCGAGTAGCATGGGCGCTTTGCGTGCCGCTGAAACAGCCGATTTTGGCATGATCGGTATCGGCAAAGTGTATGAGCTCTACCGCAGTGGAGTGGTGAATGACGATGATGAGGTTGCACTTGCCCACGCCCCTGGAGAACAGGGATACCTTCCTCTTTCCATTCCACTGATCAACATTCGATGCTCCTTATTGCGATCTAAGGAAATAGAGCAGAGTGTTGGTGCGGCAATTTTTGAGGCAGCCCGGTCGCTCTACTATCCCGATCGGACAATCGAGGCAATTGCAAAAACGGGGGGCTTCTCAGAAAATCAAGTCAAAGAGTGGTTTCGGACCCAGTATGTAGATCAGAAAAAAGAGGATGCCCTTCTACTCTTAGATACCATCAAACAGGGCTCTTGGCAGAAGAATCCGAAGGAAGAGCATTTTTTTACCTCTTCCCTTTTTCAGACACTCTACAATTACGACCGTCGCGCCTATGCCTTCAATACATCCCTCACGCACCGACAAATTGCACAGTATGTCGCACTCCACCATCCCGACTTTTCAGACCTCCAATTTCATGCTCTGAATCAGGCGCTTGTCAGTTTTCTCGCAAAACTCCTGAGAATTGAAGTCAGCAAAGAGGAGATCCAAAGCGAGAAGCGACGATTTTGTCTGCACCATCAGATGCTCATAATTGGTGATGAAGAGTGGAGCGAGTGGTTAAAGCAGAACCATCTCTCGCATGATGAGTTTGATGCCTTGATGGAGGAGCGTGCAAAAGCCCGAAAGCTTCACCTCTCTTATACAGAAGCACAGATCCCCTGGAGGCAGTCCAAATGCCTCCTCGATGCACTCAAGCTGCGCAACAGATACGAGGAGTGGTTTAAAAAGGCCGCTGCAGATCAGCAATTTCTAGACGAACACCACCCCTTTTACGCAGAGACAGCACATGCGGAGGTATACGGCGAAGATCTCGTCGAAGAACATCTCAATGAAACGGGATGGCGTCCTGACTGCGCCTACCCTGAGTGGGCTGAAGAAGCGGGTTTTCAAAATGTGTCCGAACTCAAGAGTGAGATTCACAAGGCTAAGTGCGCGCGCGAAAAAAATAGTTGTCAGCAATAGCAGATCGGACTATCTGTTGGTAAAAAGGAGAACTTATGGCAAATGTCGATAAGAACCAGCTAGAAAAGTTCCGCACAGCGTGGGCCAAGATCATTGCGCGAAGCTGGAAAGACAAGCAGTTTAAACAGAGATTGATGAACAATCCTGCTGAAGTCTTGAAAGAGCACGGGATCACACCTCCACCGGGCGTTTCGTTCAAAGTTTGCGAAGAGACCCCTACTCTTGGATACCTCGTTCTTCCGGCAGAGCCAAAAGCTGGTGAACAGCTGTCCGAGGAAACCATGAAAGCAATGGCCGCAGGGTTCTCTTCCGCGCTTGCAGTATGGCGCCACCAGGAGTAAATGATGACAAATCATAAAAGCCAGATGGAAAAATTCCGCGTCGTATGGGCTAAGATCGTTGCAAAAAGTTGGAAGGATAAAAAATTTAAACAAAGGCTTCTGAGTGACCCCATGGAGGTCTTAAAGGAGCACGGGATCATACCCCCTCCCGGCATCTCGTTCAAGGTGTGCGAAGAGACACCGACCCTTGGATATCTCATTCTTCCTGCAACACCAGAGAACGATCAGATCTCCGATGAGACAATGAAAGCGATGGCTGCGGGTGTCTCTGCGAAGTGGTACTGGTTAGAGAAGAATGATTAACAAAAACGAATGAGGTGATTCAATGGCAAACGTGAACAAGAATCAGATGGAAAAATTCCGTAAAGCTTGGGCAAAGGTAATTGCAAGAGCTTGGTCGGACGACCTTTTCAAGCAAAAACTACTCACTCGTCCCACAGAGGCACTCAAAGAGTATGGTATGACAATGCCTGCAGGCATACACCTCAATATCCTCGAAGAGACTGCTAAGTCAGAATATCTCATCCTTCCCAGGAAGAGCAGCGAAGAGCTTTCTGATGAAGAGCTTAGAGCTGTAGCGGCAGGAGCAGCATCTTCTGGTCTCATGGTCATTGGAGATATTATGATCGGAGCGTCGCCACGATAATCCACTTCCGTCCATGCATTTAAAATTCCAACAAGATGCAACCCTCATTCAAGAAGCAGAGGGTTGTTTGAAAGTAAAAAGTCCGTGGACAGAACTTGTGTGGAAGACTCCCGCTTCCTCTTTACGACAAGCGCTCAACATGCTGATTCAGGGAGTCCATGAGGAGTTTCTTGTTGAACAACTTTTGGAAAAAGATGGGGATCGCGATCTCATTTTTCTCTACCATGCTCTCGATCGGCTTAAAGAACGGGCACTTCTTTCGCTTACCGTTTTTCACGAGGAGGTACCCTTCCTTACTTTTCAGCCATTAACGCCCTCTTTCAAATGGCAAGAGATGAGCGTTAGCGAAGAAGAGCCCCTAAAACTCACCCGCTTCTGCATCTCCTACGAGTTAAACGGAGAGCAGGTTTTGGAAACTCCTCTAAATGCCGCACGCATGACATTAAAATCTGCAGAGAGTCTCTCTCTGATTCGTGCGCTCAGAAAATCGACAAATTTAAAAGAGCTTAAGGCTCTTCTTCCAAACCTATCTCAAGAAACGATAGAAAAAGCGCTTTCACTACTGAACAGCGCGAAAGTGTTGCAGCGAATCTAAGCGCTGGGTATGAAGAGATAAAAGGTGCAAAACCATTATCAGGAGGATTTATGGCATCATCGAAAAAACAGAACAAACAAGAACACCGTTCGTACGAAGAGAGAGAAAAAGCGCACAAGGCGGCAGAGGAGAAGTTCGTAAAGGTTTGGGCTAAGATCATTGCAAAAGCCTGGTCAGATGAGCTCTTCAAACACAAATTATTTAGCCGCCCAGCAGAAGTTTTTAAAGAGTTTGGAGTCAATGTCCCTGCAGGATTGACTCTTAAAGTTTTGGAAGATAGCGAAACAGTTGAATATCTGATTTTCCCCAAAAAGCCAGAAGGAGTCTTCTCTGAAGAGGACCTGAAAAAGATTGCGGGGGGAAGAGCCGCACCTCAAACTTCTCAAAGCGTTATCGAGAGATAAACACTAACCCAACTTGTCCCCTATTCCTCCTTAGCCGCGTAAGCGAGATGGGTAAGATGCAAGATTCGTGAGGAAGCCAAGGTCGAGACCTTGGCGACGAACGAAGCGCAGCAGATTGCCCATCGCAGCTCGCGGCTAAGGAGGAATAGGGGACAAGTTGGGTTACTAGAATCCCTCCGAAGGGATCTCTGAAAATGAGGAAAAATGTAGGGTGTTCTTCGGGAGCATTTTCATCTGAGGATGAGAAAGCGGCGCGATGAGCACCCCCTTTACGCCTGCGCCTACGAGGGCTTGAAATCCGCGCAGTGAATCTTCAAAGCCAATCGCCCGCTCGTGCGGATCTGCGTACTCTGAAAGAGCTTTTTGGTAACACTCGGGATCGGGCTTGGGATTGGCGTAATACTCTCTCGTGATCCAATGAGGAATCGACGCCAGCTCCGGAAGAAGCTCTTTGATGCTCTCAACCTGCTCTTTCGTCGAATTCGTCACCACACACTGCTTGACCTTTTTGCGATGGAGCTCTTTTAAAAGAGGTTCCACCCCGGGCATAAGCGCAAGCTTTCCAGCCTGCAAAAGTTCCATGTACGCCTGTTTCTTTTCGGCGTAGAGAACCTCCCACTTGGGCTCCAGAGACTGCAACTTAGGAAATTCGGCGTAGATCGCATTTTTGAGACCGTTCGCGTCGAAGTGGGCGGCTGCAAAGAATCGATCGAGCGTCCACTTCAACTCAAAGCCCCGCCTCTTGCACATTTCGCGGTAGGCGGCAAAATGGAGCTCCTCGGTATTCACGAGCAGACCATCAAAGTCGAACAAGAAGAGCTGGTAATTCCGAATCCATGAGTAGGGCATACGGCCTTAATCTTACCCAAGCGCCCCTATCCATGAAACACATAAATTTATTTACAAAAAGACTCGGATCCTTATGTTCAAGATAAATCAATACATATTTGAATAATGTCAGATCATGAGCTCAAACCGATCGCCGGAGGAACCCTTACAGTCAGTTTCGTGTTCAGATCCTGCGCGATTCGTTAACACAGAAGATAATCAAGTTCAATTAAAGGAGATTATATGGCACCGAATCCTGATTTTGAGAAGATCCGCGTAAAAATCATCGTACGCGCCTGGAAAGATCCAAGCTTTAAAGAAAAATTGATGAGAAACCCACGAGTCGCCTTCAAAGAGATGGGGCTTGATATCCCAGAGAATGTCAAAGTATCTATTGTTGAAGACAAGGCGAATGCCTTCACCTTTGTGCTTCCTACACCCAATGTGGACACGAAAGCGCTGTCAGATCAAGCACTTGAACAACTTGCTGGCGGACAAGCCACCGTTGGCCGCACATGTAAATGGTGTCCGCTCGCCTAAATACGGGCTTTATGTTCAAGATAGATCTATAAACATTTGGATAAAGAGGTTTATGGCACCGAATCCCAAAGATTTTGAAAAGATTCAGGCAAAAATCATTGCGCGCGCCTGGAAAGACCCCCGTTTCAAAGAGAAACTCATGAAAGATCCCAGGGCCGCCTTCAAAGAGATGGGGCTTGATATCCCAGAGAATGTCAAAGTATCCATTGTTGAAGACAAGGCAAATGCTTTCACCTTTGTGCTTCCTACACCCAGTGTGGACACAAATGAGTTGTCGGATCAAGCTCTCGAAAAGCTTGCCGGCGGGAAATTCTCAGTCCCTTGCGATGGCCGCACTCATAAAGGATGCCTGCTCTCGTAAATACGGGCTTTAAAAGACGATGCCGATGACTGGACTCGAACCAGCACTCGATTGCTCGAAGCAGATTTTGAATCTACCGCGTCTGCCATTTCGCCACATCGGCATGTGAATGCGTTAAGAGCATAGGGAATAAGGGGAAATCAAGCAAGAATCAGCGTTTCTTCTCCTCTTCCCAGGGATATTTCTCGCGAGAGCGGACCTTAGGAGCCTCGACACTGAAAAGCACCTCCCCGTCCTGACGAAGAATATACTCCCCTTTGGCGTTTTGGCGGCGGATCTTCTCCTCTTCAGACTGTTCTAGATTTCCACATGCTGCAAATAAGAGCAGCAAACCCATTGAACCTATCCGACAAGTAGAGACCCTCAACAAGTTTTGTAATAAAGCTTTTATAATTATTGTCATCTGTTGTAATCAGGATTTATGGTTATATGCATTTTTAATATATCAAAATTATGGCGATAGACAAAGTTCTTATTTTTGCAAGTTCGCAGACACATAGCTTTCTCTCTGAATGCCTGGGAAAGAAGAGCCTTGACCCTACCTTTGCAGAAAACGCCCAGCATGCTAGAGAACTTATTCATTCGCAACCTTACGATCTTATCATCTGGGATACAGCATTTTCAGATATCTCTCCTTTAAAAACTGCAAAAGAAGAAAATCCCCACACACTAATCATTCTTCTTACTGACATCAATCTTGTACCTCTTGCGCTGGAAGGCATGCGCCTGGGCGCCTTCACCTACCTCTTTAAACCCCTTACACGAGAGATCTTCGAAACGGCTCTTGAAAAAGCTCACGAGCACGCTGCTCTAATTCAAGAGAACCACTTTTTACGCCGTGAGATCTCGAGCCTCCCAGAGACTCGCAAGTATAAGATCATAGCAGAGAGCGCGGTGATGAAGAAGATCTTAAGCGATGTGGAGAAGATTGCGCAAAGCTCTGCAAGCGTCTTCATCAGCGGAGAGTCGGGTGCGGGCAAAGAGGTCATCGCGCAGGCCATTCACAGCATGTCCCAACGCGCATCCTCTCCATTCATTAAGGTAAACTGTGCGGCGATCCCCGAAACACTGATCGAATCTGAATTCTTTGGCCATGAAAAGGGGGCTTTTACGGGCGCAATTAATAAACGCGTGGGTCGCTTTGAATTAGCAGACAAGGGAACGCTTCTTCTAGATGAGATCTCCGAAGTCCCTCTCACGGTACAGCCGAAGCTTTTGCGTGCTGTCCAAGAGCAGGAGTTTGAGCGGGTGGGGAGTATCAAAACCCAGCGCGTTGATGTGCGTCTCATCTCGACCTCCAACAGAAATATGAAAGAGGCTGTGGAGGAGAAGCTCTTCCGCGAGGATCTCTACTATCGATTGAACGTGGTGCCGATTCACCTCGCTCCTCTGCGAGAAAGGCAGGAGGATATTCTGCCGCTTGCGAGCTATTTTTTAGAAAGACTCTGCGATGAGAACCGCAAGCCACGCAAAACGCTCTCTCCGGGCGCACAAAAAAAACTTCTCAACCACCCCTGGCCGGGAAACATCCGCGAACTGGCTAATGCCATCGAACGCGCCGTTGTGATGCATAACCAAACTGAGCTTTCAGAAACAGACATGCTGCTCGAAGAGCAGTATTGCATCAAGCCGATCACGGCAACTCCTGCGATCACGCTCGAAGAGCTGGAAAAGCGGCACATTCTCGAAATGCTCGCCACACAGGGCTACAATAAGGGCAAAACAGCTGAGCTTCTGGGAATCAGTGTGAGAACCCTGCGCAACAAGCTCAATCTCTACTCTTCGAGTCGTTAACTCAACGTTTGCATTTGGCTTTCGATGATCTCTTTCATGCGGAGCCATTTGATCTTTTCGCGCTCAACGTCTGTTTGGTGAATGTACCGCTCGAGTAGGCGATCAAGGGCGAGAAGAGGCATTTCGAGCAGAGGTTTGTAGGCAGTCTCCTCTTGAAAATCGAGCTCGAGCACGATCTTCTTCGCTGTGGGATGAGAGAGCTCATCAATGATCTCTTCACAGAGATTGAGAGAGCGGCGCAAGCTGAGCCTGAGCTGTTCGTACAGAGAGTCGATCCGTGCCTCGGAGAGCGTGCGCATTTGTAAAACCTGTGTATCAACATGGATCTTTGCGCGAAGGTCCCATGTGCAGGTGCAATATCTTTCAATGATTTTTTCGAGAGGAGCATAAGGGATTTCAGAAAAACCAATACCCCCCTCTGTTGCATTCAAGAATGTGCGATCCGGATGGGCTTTTGCATAGGCAGAAAGACATTCCGATTCCATGACCCATTTTACGAGCGTGTAGATCGTCTTCCCCTGGCGATCTTTACGACGGACGAGCCGATCCGTCGCTCTTTTGTCATTTTTGAGCGCGAAGAGATCAAGAGCGTTTTGGGTCATGATTCCATCGGCATACCGCTTCATGCCTGTGTAGGCGAGATCGACCCCGACAAAAATAATCGGATTGCACCCAAGAAGGTAGGCAAATGCTGCAGCAAGCGTGGTGACCGAGAAGGCCTCACGTCCAAGGTCGGGACCCACCGCCTCTCCGGCAATCGAAAGTCTCTCCTCCATCCAGGTTTCAAAAACACCCCCCGTATCAGATTTGAGATATCCAAGAGGTCCGTTGCACGTAGAAAAAACATCAGAGTTCAGGCGACTTGCAAAAAGAAGAGGTATCTCAAATGCAGATGCAGCCTCTAGTCTTTGCAGCTCTTCAGGATTTGGATCAAGCGCCATCGAAAGATGGGGAAGCACTCCATTGTTGCTGAGAGCCGCGATAGTGGAGCCTCCTGCGAGAATCAGGGCACGATTCTCCAGTCCTTTGAGGGCTTTAAGGGCGGGCTTGAGTGAGGGGCCCGCTCCGCAAATAATGGCAGGGATCCCCGCATAGCGCCCCTTCATCTCATTCGCATAAAAACTCGAGGGAAGCTTGCGAAGATTGACGCTGAGATTACCTAGAAGTTTATGAGAAAAAAGCGCTTCGGAAAAGAGGGCATGATAGGAGGAGGTATTGCGAAGTAGCGTCAGTCGAATTCTTGAGAGCCTCTGTTTGTGTCTCTTCGCGTAGAATGGCAGTGCGGTTACTTCAATCTCAGCATAGGGGAATGTTTGCGCAAGACTCTCGAGCTCGCTATCCCAATTCTGAACATAGCGCACAACAACTTGAGGGTCTTCTAAGATCTCTGCACAGATCTCTGTCTTCGAAAAGGCTGAAAGAACACCCAGATCATCTTCAAGAAAAATGAGACGTCTCTGGCTCTCGTTTTTTAGCCAGGGTTTGAGATGGTCGTAGATCTTTCCCACCCCAATTCCATAAACATAGAGAATTTCTATCTTTTCGAGATCAAGGGACGCAAGCCAGCTTTTACACTCGTGTTCAACACTTGCTTCGCTATGTAACACCTCGATCTTCCCCTTCCGCTCGCGTCGCGCATTCCACTCTCCATTCTCATTTTTAAAAAGAGTGAAGGGATCATGCGGCGTGTATGTGAGGAAAAAGTAGAGATCAGGAGCTTGATCTAAGAGGTGCATGAACCCACCTCGTTCCAGATCTGATCGTGTTCTTGTTTTATCCCATGGGAGAAGAGGATCTCTCTCTTGATCTGTCCATTCGGAAAGTAGAGACGCACCTCGCCGTGTAGCTCCCCCTTCTCATAATGCATCACCGTCTTGGGCGTTCCATCTTCGTAAAAGTACTCTTGCAACCCCTCGCGTAGTCCATGTTTAAAACGTTCGACGCTGTAGAGTTTTCCGGAAGCGTAAAAGTGCCAAATTTTTCCCTGCTGCAGCCCAAATAGAAACCAGCTTTTGGAGAGTAGAATTCCCTCTTCACTAAAAAATTTCGAAGGGCCATGGAGCGCATTTTCGAGATAGTAACTTTCGCTCTGAATCTTCCCGCTTGGATAATGCTCCTGCACAGCTGTCCCTTCGAAGGGGCCATGGAAATTTATTCCGAGCTCCTCATCAAGAAGAAGATAGCGCCCATCTTTAATCTCATATACATCCATGAAAAATCCTCTTTGGAGCCATTATTGGATTAAATCCGTAGACCTCGCGAGTTCTTTTCACGATCTTTCTCGCTGCCTCGCTCAGCCATGTGCTCTTCACATTGTCTTCGCTCGGCATCAAGAAATCTCATTGAAAAACAATTCGCGACCTCCACGGATTTAATTCAATAACAGTCTCCTAAAAAATACAAGTCTATGGAGAGCGCTGTCCATCTCTTTTGCCTCTCTAAGAAAAAGGGGCTTCCAGATCTCCCAGAGCGGAGCTAGAAAGGTTTTGTAGGCAATCTCCTCTTCAAGCTCGACCTCGTACAACGCAGTCTCCCCATTTATCCCCGGAAGGTTAGCATAACTCTTTTCGAGTAACGTGAACAGTTTTATGCACAGCTCCTCGCACTTCTCGAAACTTTTTTTTATCTCGTCGCCGATCTGCCGTACATCAGCCGCTGCTGCGGAGGTTTGGAGCGGTGCCAAAACGCTGTGAACAAGTCCTTTTAAATCGCGCGTCTCTTGGCCATAGATCTCGCGCGCCTCTTTGAGGGGCATGCGAGTGATCGAAGAGAGAGGAAGTCCACCCTGAGTTGCATTGAGAAAAAGGTGATCCGGGTGATCTTTGACGAACTTTTCTAGCCAGCTCTCCGCCATGAGCCAATCCTGTTTTGTATAAACCTTTTCCCCTGCGACATCGAATGCCTCAACAAACTCCTTCCCAATTTTTTCATCGATCCCTCGTGCATACACCTGCTCAGAACGCGTCGAAAGTTCGAGCCCCACGAAGATGATAGGATTGCAACCCATGGCAGCAGCAAGAGCGGTACAGAAGGTTGAGACATTCCAGCCCGCATCAAAAGGAGGTTCGTCAAGACCTGCTCTTTCATGCATCCACGTCTCTAAAGGATAACCCCCGCTATCCGGGACCCAGAGGCGCGGAGCCTGTATAGAGGAGAGGAGCTCGTTTGCCACCCTACTCTGATAGAAAAAAGGAATTTCAAAGGCTGCCTGCCGCAAAAAGCGTTCAGGCGAAGGGTGGGGATCGAGCGCGGCTGTGAAATCAGGACGTAATGAAGAGGCCGCAAGTGCATTCAGGGAGGCACCCCCAGCGAAGATGAGCGCGCGGTTTTCCCAGCGTCGGATCTCTTCGATCTCCGTTTCAAGGGAGGGCCCAGCGCCGCAAATGAGCGCCGGTACCCCCTGGAAACGTCCAAAAAGATCTTTTCCGCGCTTTGCAGAGCCTAGCTGTGAAAAATTTGCAAGGAGGTTTGCAAGAACTCTTTTGCCCATATCTCTGTAATCGGAAGCGACGAGATGAATTCCACGCCTCAATCGCTCAATACGAGCAAAGTGCGACTCACCACCCTTCTCCTCTTTTCCAAGGGCGCGATAAGAGAAGGGCAGAAAGAGAAACTCCCAGAGTTTCTGCTTCACGAGTTCATCATCTGCATCCACGGAAAGAATATGCACCTGAGGATCGGTGAGAAGAAAAAATGGAGGAGTATCGCTCTCATCACGCAAGAGCAGCAGGTGTCTTTTCTCGTTTTCTCTCACCCATGAAAAGAACTCCTCCCACGTCTTGAGAAGATCCCTTGCATAGACACAGAGTACCCCGTTATCCATTTTTTACCTTTGCAAGTAGCTGTGCATAAGGTGGAAGAAAAGAGAGGAATTGATATCCAGCATTTGGGGTGGGAAACCCGAACAAGATCTCATCTTTACCAGCTGCCGCGACAAAATAGGCCCCTACGAAGGCGTTATATCCCAAAAGCTGCTCTTTTGCTGCACCTGTTAAGCTCTCTTTTTTGCATTCGATGAGAAGAAGCGGATAGAGTGCATGTTGTGGATGGATCCCTTTTCCAAAACAGAGGATATCGATGCGGCGCTGAGGCAGATTTTTCTCTTTCAGGTGAGGGAGTTCAGTTAGCTCTTTTTCGACAGCGAGAAGCTCTTTCGGATATCCAAGATCTTCGGTCATTCGCAAAAGTAGCTTCTGGCGGACAATCTCTTCTGGAGTAGCTGCTACCCAGATCTTGCGCAATGGATCGTAAACCTCTCTACTCTGGCAGGATAAGCCCATAGTTGCCATCTTCGCGGCGGTAGATCACCTTGAGTTTTCGATCCTCCTCTCCGCGGAAAACAAGAAAATTTCCGTCCGAAAGGTCCATCTTCATCACCGCTTCTTCTGTTGTGAGAGTTTTAAGCGGCATCTTCTCATTTCCGATCACTTTCGGAAGCTGATACTTCGCCTCTTCTTTTTTGCGGTTTTCAAACTCGATTTCCGCGTTGATCTCTTCTACGACGTTGTAAGGGTGACGGATCACATTTACCGTCATATCGATCGCGGTTCGCTTTTTAGCGCTATGATCTTGGATGCGGCTCTTCCATCTCTGGAGCTTGACTTGCAGACGATTCACAGCCTCATCGATCGACGCGTACATGTCTGTGGAGCTCGCCGAAACTTTGACGATGAAATGTTCAAACTTCACGAGAATCGCAACGGTGTGCTCAAGTCTTTGAATGTCGAGATAGACATGGATATCCATGATATGCTCATGAAGCCTCTCGATCTTAGAGAGCTTGTCCCGCAGATAGTTTTTCATCCCTTCGGTGACCTGAACGCTCTTTCCATAGACCGTCAGACGATATCCCTCTGCTTCTTCTGCAACAAATTTGTTCTTATCGACCATACTTTCCTCTTAAAGCTTAAGTTTGCAGATTAGCTTGTGCTCCTAAGTTTTGCAATACCCAACTGTCCGCAGGCAGCCATGATCCTCTGCCCTTTCGCGGTGCGCAGGTAAGTTTGATAGCCCCTGTCTCGAAGTTTTTGTGCAAAGGCGTCGATCCCCTCCTCTTCAGGAGGCTGGAAGACACCACGACTCTGCGGATTGTAGGGAATGAGATTGACGCGTACGCGAAGCCCCTCAAGATAATGCGCAAGCTCGTCCGCTGCTTCAAGAGAATCGTTGATCCCTTTGATCAGCACATATTCTGCAAAAATCTCGCGGCGCGGATGAGCGGTGTAGCGAAGAAGTGCCTCTTTGAGAGCGGCCATATCCCAACGCCGGTTGACGGGCATCAGCTTTTTCCGCACAAGATCATTCGGCGCATTAACAGAAACGGCGAGGTTAACCGCGGGATCGACTTCCTCCATAAAACGGAGAATTCCTTCGACATGGCCACTCGTAGATACTGTGATGCGCGAAGGACCGAAGCCCATCCCCGCAGGATCGGTTAGCACCTTGATAGCTTGCGCGACCTGATCAAAATTATCAAACGGCTCACCCATTCCCATGAAAACGAGATTTCTAACGGGTTTTTTTAGGATGTGCAGGGCATAGAACACTTGCGCAACAATCTCCCCAGCGGTCAGCGAACGGATAAGTCCCATCTTCGCCGTCTCGCAAAAAGCACACCCCATCTTGCACCCCACTTGCGATGAGACACAGAGCGTTGTCCCCGAGCGCATCGGAATCACCACCGTCTCGCTCTCACGTCCGTCGCTAAATTTCAACAGAAACTTTTGCGCAGCTCCCTCTTCCTTGAGTGCCGACAGAAGAGGAAGTGAGAAGTCGACCCGATCTAAAATCTTTTGCACCAGCTCTTTTGCTTGAGGCTCTATCCACTCTGCGTTGCAGGAGATCTCTCCACTACGAAACCAGTCAGCATAGAGCTGGCGCGCATGACGCTCCCCTTTGCCGAGAAGCTCTGCGATCGCCCTACCAAAGCTTCTTTGGGTATGGCAAAAAATGGGAAGTTTAGAAAACATGAGAAACAAGTCTGTATTCTGTGATTTACAAGGAGTAAGTATCGTGCGCCTGCCCAAAATCTTCAATAGCTTGCTGACGATTTGCCTCTTTTCTTCCACTTTTTCCCTGGAAGCGCGCCTAAACCCTGCTTCTGAGGTGACCTACGGGTTAAGCGGCGGTAGGCTAGGTGATAACTTGCTCTCGGTCGCGCATGCGGCATGGCTCTCCCACTCTCTGGGTATCCCTCTGACCTACACCCCCTTTCCCTACAGCGACCAGCTCAAGCTAAGCACCTTACTAAAAAAACCCTCCTGCGTTAAATGCTCAGCTTTGAACCAGCTCGAAGATTATACAAAACTCTGGAACCAGTGCTTGAGCAGCGAGACACAAGAACCTCTTTTAATCTCCCTGCCCTACTTCCCTGAGATCTCTCTCGAATCGAGCCCCTCTCCAATGGCACAGATCAACTGGGACGATGCCGCCTTCATCAAAACACTCCGCGGTTTGATCGCCCCCTTACAAACTTTTGAAGAACCAAAACTTCCCGCCGATCGCGTCAGTGTCGCTCTGCACATCCGCACAGGAGTCGGCGGCATCGACGAGAAGAAATTTCGTCAGCACTGGCCCCTCAAAGGCCCACCACTCAGCTTTTATACGGATGCGCTTAAAATCCTCTGGGAGATGCAGAATCGCCCCCTCTACGTTTTTATTTTTACAGATGATCCCGATCCCGTTGCACTACAAGAGACCCTCGCCAAATCCTTTGGTGGATGTGATATTGTGTTCGCCTGCCGCAAAAATGATAACCGTGCCGACAAGAATGTCCTCGAAGACTTTTTTGCGATGGGAAAATTCTCTTGCCTAATCCGTCCCGACTCGAACTATAGCGTTGTCGCCTCAAAAATATTTCCGTACCAGGTCGTGATCGCCCCTCTTCATGCACAGACCGAAGATGAGATCTTTATCGACAAACTACTCGTGCAGGTCAGCTCCAAAGAGAGCGCCTCCAAACCCCTGAGAACAGTTGTCGTCAAAGATTCGAAACACCACCATCACCATAAGAGCGACAAAGAGAAAGAAAAAGAACGGCGCCGAAAAGAGAAAGAAAAGGAAAAAGAGCGCAAGCGCAAAGATAAAGAGAAGAAGCACAAGAGAAAACATCATTAGAAAATGCACCGAACAGGACTCGAACCTGTAACCACCCGGTTCGAAGCCGGGTACTCTATCCAGTTGAGCTATCGGTGCTAGAGTCTGATCGAACTTAGCAAAAACAGGGCTTTAAAGAAAGTGGAAGTGACAGAAGGGATTGTCCTTAAAAGTTTAGATTATAAAGAGAGCCAGAGGATCATCACCGTCTTCTCAAAAGATTTTGGTGTCATCAGTCTCATTGTTAAAGGAATCAGACCCTCGAGCCTCCAAAAGCTCGTCGCGACCACCCCTCTCTGCCAATCAGAGTTCCATTTTATACGTGGAAAGTCCGATCTTTTTCGCCTTTCCGAGTGTACTGTTCTCTGCGACCACCTTCCCCTACGCAACCAGCTCGCACACCTCCAAGCCGCAGGAACCATGGCCCAAGCGATTCTCCAGTTTCAACTCCCCTGCAAACCCGCCCCCGCACTCTACGCTCTTTTTGACCGCTACCTCAAACAGCTCCCCGCCTTTCCCGCACCCCTTCCCCTTACCACCAGCTTCCTCCTCAAAATGCTCCGCCTGGAAGGCCTCCTCTCTACAGAAACACCACTGCCCCACTTTTCTGCAGCCGAACAGGAGATACTCCGAGAGCTCGTCGAAAGCCGGAGCTTCGCAAAACTCGGCCAGCAGCCGATTACCCCCGCTTTTGCCCAGAAGGTTCACGACCACTTCACAAAATGTTTGAATGATTAAAAAAAGATGCGGAAGGGGGGACTCGAACCCCCAAGAGATTGCTCCCACTACCACCTCAAAGTAGCGCGTCTGCCAATTCCGCCACTCCCGCACAAGGGATGAGCCAGCGATTATACCAATCAGAAAATATCTTTCAAGAAGCGATCACCGATGAACGCTAAACCATCGAAATGAAAATCGCGCGTCGCTGATCCTTGGAATCGCAGTTAGAGGACCCAGAATTTATGGTCGAAAAATAAACCACAACTCAAGAACCATGTTCAAAAAATAAATCAAAAATTAATTTTAATGCTCAAAAAATAAACCAGAATCTAGTTTTCTTGCGTTTGGTGATTTGATGGGCTGCATCTTGTAGTTCTTCGATATGAGTCCCTTTTAAAAAAACCACAAACAGCTCATTATAAGATATTTAGCGTTTTTACCCTCCGCCTTTCCTGGGTTTTTAATCGCATTTCGGCTATAAAGGGCTTATCCACACAAGGCAACCTTTAACCCTAAATTTATGCGCTGCACCGGATACTGTACTGCCGCATCCTACGAGATCGCGCGCCTTTTCCAAGAGCTGCAAAAACGCGGCCCTTGCCAGCTCACGCGTGATGTCGTGCATGCACAAGTGCGCGAAGAGAAGCGCGTTAAAGGCGATATTTTCTTTTTCTCATACGGCGTTATTGTTTTTTGGGGCTTTACCCAAGACGAAGAGCTCGAGACATTGAAATTCCTCAAAGAGTTTGAGAAAGAGCCTCACCCAAAACCAGAGATCGATGAGTTCACCTTCATCTATGGCGAAGCCATGAAAATCGAAGAGGATGAGATCGTCCTACAGAACAAAAGCCCCCTTACAAAACTCTCGATCTCCTACGGAATCGCCCAATCGGTCAAACTCACCATCTTCGAAGAGATGATCCAGAAAACAATCGACCATACCAAGCACCTCCCCTCCTCTCTTGCGCGCAAAGGCAAAATCGCCCTAACCCGCAAAGAGATCTCGCAAAAAATGGGAGAGATCTTCATCGAGCGAAACTTTATCAACCTCCACTCAGAAATTCTCGACACCCCCGAATTTTTCTGGGACCACCCTGAACTCGAACCCTTCTACCGCCGTACAGCCCACTACCTCGACGTTACAAAACGCGTCGAGCTCCTCAACAAGCGACTCAATGTCGTCCACGAACTCTTTGAAGTTCTCACCAGCGAGCTCAACCACCAGCACTCCTCTCGCCTCGAGATGGCGATCATCGGCCTGATTATCATCGAGGTGATCCTCGCCGTCATGAAAGATATTCTGCACTGGATCTAGAAAGTCGCGCCCAACACTCTTGCACTGAGATAGACCTTTGTCGAGACCATCTCTTCTCCGCGGAATACAAACTTGATGTGGTTGATCGTGCGGAAAAGAGACACATCCTCACCAATCCAACCCAGAATCTCTTGCATGGCTGAAGCGGATACAACCTGAGCGCGATGAAGAGCCCGAAAAATCCTTTCCCAACTCTCTTTCCTTTCTTCTGCCGTTTTCCCTTCTGGATAGCACTCGATCCCAATTTTGTGACCAACCGTCTCCTCAAGATCGATCGAAAGCACAAAGTGACCAAACAGAGACCCCATCTCGTGGAAAAAGCGACGAAAGGAGCTGGCAACATCAGGGCAGCCAATCTCTTCCAAGTATTGCGCCAGCATCTCACGCCTCGAAAAGTCCGCTCCCGATATGAGAAATTTAACCGGGCTCTTCTCACGCCCAAGCATGAATGCAAAAAATGACACTCGAAGACCAACGTCCAAAGATCGATGATAGCACCTATCTATCGTGTCCAGCTGCTCCTTTCGAAAAATACTTTCAGGCGAAATCAGAGAGGCAAGCCGCACAATCCCCTCCGCATTTCTCGGAGTGCTCCCTCCACAAAAGAAACAATTCGGGATTGGCGTCGAGCTCTTCGTATCGCTTGTATCAAACTCTAGCCAGAGTCCCTCAAGATCAATCTGCGGAAAGACCTCTTCGGAAAAAAGGTTGTGGAGATGAAGCCACCCCCTCTGCCGTTTCAAAGCATCGGGCAATAAAGAAAGCTGTTTCCGAATGCATGCGTGATCTTTCGAATCCAGACAAAGACTGAAATCCGGACTCCCACCCTCCTCTCCCAACACATATTCGAATCCGAATACACGAACAGGAAAAGACCTCGGAAGCAGCTTGCAGAAGTTTATAACAGGATCGATCGAACTCCCAACAACGATCCTGCCCTCAAGATGAGGAGCTAGCCTGCCACATAGCTCGTGAAGCGACCACACAAATTAGCAGCCGTAGCACCCGTAGGTGTAGTCGGTTTTTGATCCTCCAGCAGCCAGTCTCTCCAGATCCGCATCCGACATCTCTTTCATATTCCCAGAAGGCGCAGGAAACATGACCGAAAAAGAAAACGCATTCGGTTTCTCCTCTTTCACCCGCAGCTGAAGATTTTTAGGAAAATTCACTCCTACATCTTTTAGCGCCTCATTCGGCTTATTCAGAAGTTTCTGCTTGAACGCAGGATCCTTCCAAGCGCGCGCAATTGCCTTCTGTATCCCCTTTGCAAAATTCTCTTCCATAAACTCTCCTCCTGTTATCCAAAGTCTTTACATACAAATAAAGATCTCATCTTGTCATCAAAAATCGATCCCCTGGAAGAGAAGCAAAAACCACCCGCACCGAAAAGAAAAAGCGGTAGATATCTACCGCTTTCTCTCACTTACACAAACACTGTTTACGCTTGATTCACTCGACTCAAAAGAACGCGACCCGCAGCCACAGCACACACACCCGGCGCAACAGGCGGAATACACGCCGCCGCAACCTGAGCAACATCACTAGCAACTTCTGCACCCGTATTCACAACCGCTCCTAAACATCTCCCAGTAAATACCCCCTCACCGCACTCCTCCGCCACACGATTGCTTTCCATAGATTTTTTCACGATATAGGCAACAACACCAATAGCGAATACTCCCGCACCAATCTTAAGAATCTGATTCCAATTGTCACTTTCTTGTCTTACAGGATTGACTGACATACACCCTCCTTTATGGTTAAACAACATCAACCTTACAGAATCTTCACAAATCACCCAAAACAAAATTTTACTTGTTTCAAGCAAACCTTCGTCTCACTAGAGTTGAAGTCACCCGCCCCCTATCTACATCAGAAATTGCAAGCTGCTGACACCTGGGGAATGCGATTTAAAATTCGCTCTCAAAAAACAACTCTGAAAATATTTGGTGATTTAGATAGAACGGTGTTGATAGAACTCTTTCTTTCAGAAGCCAATCCATCCGATCGACCAGAATTCCAAGCAAATCAACACCGAATGGCTCAGCACGCACCATATCCAAGCGTTCCTTTCCCTGTCTTCTTTCGTCTTGCTATCACGGAGGCTTTTGGTCAGCCTAAATAAGTTTCTAAGCGAAACAGCGAACAGGATAAAGAAAGGAGGTGCACCCAGAGCATTTATCCATGAGAACCAGTTTGATAAAAGAACTACGAAATACATGGATAAGAGAAGAACATAGGATAGACCCCATACGCTGAAAAAAATTGTCCGCCAGGTTTGAACCTTGCTTGGTCTCCCAACCCGAAACAATACCATCGCCAATGAGGCCACTCCCCCAAACAAATATAAACCTGATATCAAAATGCTGATAACGCTCGCCCAAGACATCAAAAATCTCTCCCTTTATTCGCATGCTGAACCTAACGAACACCAATTGCAATTGTCAAGAAAAGACATGCCCTGTTCACAGGACTATAAGATCTGAAAAACTGGCCAAAAATGCCTTTTACCCCAAATTCAAGCCCCATAGTATTTCCAACCCCCTAAAATCAACATTAATAATTTAATTTTTATAATTAAAAACGCGGTTAAAATATTAATTTTAATCAAATTCATAAGCTGCTGTATTTCAAATAAATGCACATAGAACACATAAAAACCCTTTAAAAATAACACTTTCTCTAGTAAACTGTTTCGAAAGCTATCAAGAGAATCTTTTATGAAATCGACAAATACGGCTGTTTTAGAACCCCTCTTTCAGGTTGAAGAACACCCTAATAACACCCCTGAGAATGCTCAAAAATACCTCTTGTCGAACTTTGAAAATACCTATTATTTGGGTTATCGCGATGTTCCCGGACTTTTGAAGAAATATGCGAAAGGCAAAAAAGCCATCGATTATGGATGTGGGACAGGACGATCGACAAGATTTCTCGCCTCTCTAGGTTTTGAAGCTCTTGGAGTGGATTTCAGTAGAGAAATGCTAACCCAGGCTTTAAACATTGATTCTTCTTCTCATTACTTGCTCATAAAAAGCGCTCAGATCCCAGTATTAGACAAATCTTACGACGTTGCGTTTTCTTGTTTTGTTTTCTTAACCGTTCCATCGAAAAATGAATTAACCGCTATTCTCAAAGAAATCCACCGTTGTCTTAAAGACGATGGGATCTTTATTATTACCACCGGCAGCGAGAAGTTATATTCCCATGATTGGATATCTTATAACGTGAACTACCCAGAAAACAAACACTTGAGCAGCGGTGCCGTGGCAAAAATTCAACTCAAAGATTTAGGCCTCGATTTTATTAATTATTTCTGGACTGATTCTGATTATGAAGAAGTCTTCCAGTCGGCCGACTTTGAGGTGGTAAAGAAACATTACCCATTAGGAAACTCTGACGACAAAAAAAATTGGATCTCAGAGACACAACATGCTCCATACGTAATATACGTACTGCGCAAAACCGATCAAAACCGAAAAAAATCCTGGCAGAAAAGAGGCACCTTAACTAGAAAAGTCTTATGTTAAAAGACCAGCTTCAAACATTCAAAGACTGTCACTGCAATGCGACCTTGATGACTGTGATTATTGGATCATTCAGAAGGCACCTAAACCAAGCATTACAACTCAAGCAACAGCTAGAAAATCATCAAGTGAGAGTCCTCTCCCCATGTAGCAGTCCGGTCATAAATCCGGACGATGAATTTGTCATTTTTAGTTCGGATCCTGTAAATAACCCAAAAATCCTTCAAGATTCCGTCTTTAGAAAAATCAGACGATCGACGTTCATTGTAGTTGCAAACGTTGATGGATATCTTGGGAAAGCCACTCTGTTAGAAATTGGTTATGCTATTGCTTCCGGCATAGATATATACACTCTCGAACCTGTCAATGATCCGCACCTAATTCCATACTGCAAATTGCTCAGCGATATCTTCCCAGATATTAATATCACTGCATCCGCAGCCAAGGAAGATTGGGATTTGGCATATGAATCGATTACAGATTTGCGAGGGTAGATGAAAACTCCAGATGAAAAGCCTCGACCTCGGGTTGGCATTGGTGTAGTAGTCCTAAAGGAAGGAAAAATCCTTCTCGGAAAACGCAAAGGATCTCATGGGGCTGGCACCTGGTCAATTCCCGGTGGTCATCTTGAATTCAAAGAGACTGTAGAGGCTTGCACAACAAGAGAGCTTCTCGAAGAAACCGGATTAAGAGCTATTTCCATTAAGCTTGGGCCTTGGACGAATGATGTGATTGATGGCGACAAACACTACATTACTCTATTTGCTGTTGTGGAAGAATTCGAAAATGAGCCTCTGCTTTTAGAACCCCACAAATGTGAAGGCTGGGAATGGTTCGATTTAAACAACTTGCCTACTCCTTTGTTTCCACCGATTTGTTCTTTATTAAAAAAACCAGAGTTTGCAAAAGGCGAAAAATTTAGTCTTTCCAAAAAAATTGAAGAAACTATTAAGGCATAGCTTTATGGAAAAAACAAAACAATATAATGCATACGCAGAAACCTATTCCGAAACCTTTCTCGAGCATAATCAAGAAAGCATAAAAGCATATTTCTCTCATCTAGATCTAAATTTCGAAGGAAAAAAAGTCCTCGATCTGGGTTGCGGAGATGGCTATGACCTATCAGAGTTGAAAACTAAGGGAGCATTAATTCATGGAATCGACAGTTCCAAAGAAATGGTACACCTTGCCCAAGAAAGAAACCCTGAAGGGATCATACGTGTGGCGACCTTTAGCAATATTCCATTTCCAGATGAAACGTTCGACTTTGTAGTGAGCAAATGGGCTTTACAAACCGCTGCTTTTATTGAACCAATTTATCAAGAAATCATCAGGGTATTAAAACCGGGCGGCAAATTAATTTATCTTGCCTGCCACCCACTTCGTCAATTTCTTGAAAAGAAACGGCAGGGAAAAGACTACTTCAAAAAAGAGATAGTGGAATCGGTTTTTTTTGATGGGCAAATTACTGCTTTAGAACCCTCGCATACTTTCAATGAATATTTGAGCAAAACCTTTTTCGATAATTTCGTCTTAGAAGCTTATGAAGAAGGATTCGACTCCGCCGCAGAGCAAATAAATGGCGACATCTACCCAAGTTACTTCATCATTAAGGCAACTTTAAAGAAAAACGAATAATTACTCGTTTATTAATTTCAGTCTACGCTCCTTAATGAACGAAAAAGCCGTCAATGAAATTAATGATGAGACAATAATCAAGAGAACAAAAGTCGCAACATCTCCGATGCGACCGGTAAGAAAAAGAGCTACCAGCGGAGTAAGGCCGCCAATAACACTATCACATAAATTAAAGCTCATCCCCAGACCCGTGTAACGCGTTGACGTAGGAAAAAGCTCTGCAAGAAGGCATGGCAAAAGAGCGAATTGAATATTCAACAGCAGCATTAGAATTAACTCGCAAATAGTAGCAAATAATACTGACGAGTGAGTTACAGCGAGATAGAATGGGTATGAAAAAAAAATCATCCCCAACGCACTTCCAACAAGTAATCTCTTCATTTTGAATCGATCGCCGAGCATCCCCAAGAATGGAAGAGTTATCGTTGATAAGGTCATCGAGCATATAGCTATTATTAAGTTCTGAGAATGGCTTATGTTTAACACCTTATTAAAATAAATACCCAAAAACACTGAAAACATGTAAAAACCTACAACGTCTAAAAAAGAAGCAAAGAACCCAAAGGTAAGATCTTTTTTATGACGCAAGATTGATTCGATAATGGGTTTTTTTGAAAGCTTGTTTTCTTTCTCCAAGTTCATGAAGGCAGGACTTTCCTTCAACTTCCGACGAATATAAAAACCTAATAATCCGAGAATTCCTCCAATGATAAAAGAAAGCCGCCAGCCCCAGCTTGTCAAAGCATCATGTGAAATATATTTCTCTAAGAAATAGCACTCCACCATACTGATAATTACGCCGATTTGCGGACCGTAGAATGAAAAACTACAAACATAGGACCTTCGTTCTGGGGGTGCGGATTCCGCCAAATAACACATGGCGCCAGGCAACTCACCTCCTGCTGGAAGACCTTGAAAAAAGCGCATGATACAAAGAATTATGGGAGCAGCCACTCCCATATCCGAGGGGATAAATCCCATGGCAAAACTTGGAAGTGTCATAAGAAAAATGGATCTAACAAATGATACTTTTCTGCCTCGTCGATCACCCATATGACCAAATACAAGCCCACCTATCGGACGAGCTAAAAACCCCACAAAAAATACAAATAGCGTCTTCATTAACGAAACAGACTCTGAATCGTTAGCAAAAAATAGCTTAGAAATTATTGGAGCCCAATAGACGTAGAGAAAGAGTTCGTACCACTCTATTACCCCGCCTGCTGTGGTAGCGACGATGACGAATGCTTGCTGTTTCCTAGATAGAGCCATATCGCTTCTTCTCATACAAGAATGAGCACAAAGATTACAAATACTTTGACTTCTGACTGTTGCGGTAGCAGTCATTGACGCAAGAAAACCGTGGAAGAGAAAGCGGGAAGGGTGCTAATGTCCGCGGCGTGACTCTTTCTTAATCACAAGGAGATGGATTATGAAGCTGGTGAAATTTTTCGTGGTTGCGATGTTTGCTATGGTTTGCTGTGGAGCTTGCGCACCTGAAAATAGCCATACGCCTAGAGGCTGCTCGAAGTGCGGCAAACCTAAGTAAGTGTAGCTTTCTCTAAGATCGAACTTGTTAGCTCCTCTTCTTCAAAAGAGGGGCTGTTTTTTGGGAGCTACCTTGTCAGCCATTCTAAGGCAACATCTACCTCGTCACGGCCCTTGTAGATCGCTTTAATTTTCTTCTGATCGCGCTTGTATACTGTGAGATCATCGAGATGCCGTCGATTAGCTCTGAGCTATGGCTTGCGGTGTACCCCAGCGAGGAGGACGACTTCCATATTGTCTTAGCGTATAACCGCACGCTTGGGCTTCCTCGGGAAAATGATGGAAATTTTGTTGATATTGCTCGCGGGTATAATACTCGAAAACTCGCCCAAAGCAAAAGCCATCCCATTGACCGCAATCGCGCCATGCCCACAGTGTCATTGAAGATGTGCAGGCGTTTTGTCCTTCAAGAAATGCTAAAAAATTCGGTAAATTTCTCAAAAAAGCTAATAGGCGGGTGAAAAAATTGCACTGTTCTAATTGTTCATCACTTGCTGCATAGATACGATCAATTAACGGCACAATCTGTCTACCATGTGCACGCACACTCTCATCAAAATGTGGATTTTGTCGTATCAGAGCGATCACACGTGCAGCAATAGCGTCGATAGGCAATGTTTCATTTCGTAAGGGCAAATAAACATATCGCGCACCCCAGAATGAAAGTCTGACCACAGCTTGCTCAGCAAAGGGAATGATATCAGAAAGAGCCTGCGTACGATCTAGGGATATTTGCGATACCATACTTTTTCTATATTTTATTGTGCGACGTGGTTAGTTGTTTGTTTTGTTTGTGGCTCTCATCTGGCTTGGTATAATTTTTTGTTATTGTGAACAAAAATCCAATCGAACTCTTCCCCAGATCGATATCGCATATTTTCAGTTTTTCCCTAGCCCAAGTAAAGCAACTGTCTGTTCCTTCCTTTACGAAGAGTGAATCGCGTCCCCACCTATCAAGCTTAGGCGGAGATCGCTCATCCGCCTGAATTGAAACAAACATTTCTTGTGCCTTTGTGCGAGGTATTTTCCATACTTCTGTTCGTTCAACATATTTTAATGCGTTCGAATCGAGAAGGCGAAATTCCACCTCTTCTTTACCATCATCGCCAATATGTAGATGCGCGAGTTTCATGAAATAGACACCATTTTCTAATCCTTCGATGATAATTTGGGCATGATTATCGCGAAAACCTCCATTACAAATCAACGTCACACCCCACATAAACTCGCTCAAGACAAATCTATTATCTATTCTGCTGGCAGAGCCGATAGGTACAAGCTCTACCAGATCCGGAGACTCGACTAGAGACTGCTCATTTATTTTTTTAGACTGTACTCCATGGACTTGAAAAGATTGTGCAAGCAGCAGGGCATTTTTCAAGGTTTCCGAGAGAGGGAGAGTCCAGTTAACCTTCCCAAGCGTTTTGATTATTTTGACCGTTGTGTCTGCATAAATATCTGATTCAGCAAAACAATAATTAGTAAATGGGATCAGAAAGGTTACTTTCATAGCACCTGTTTTTTCAAATACACGCCAAAATAAGTTGTCACTACGCAATAGAAGACAAGCTTCTACACGTCTACTACTCGTCGGCATAACTCGAAGAACTTCCTCGACCTGCATGGAAAAGAACTTTAGACGGCCAGTATTCTCTATGTTCGCTACGCACTGTGTGAGATCATTCATATTCTCTTCGATGGTTCTTCTTTGCAAACTTAAAGGAGTTATCTTTCGTGGGCCGGCTTTGTAGTTTACCGTCTCACAATAAAGACGATCATCTCGTGGGATAACTGTCGTTTCTATGTCATCAACGACCCACTTGTGAATCTGAGTTGCTTCAGTTTCCTCATAAAATTGATGGATATTGCCTGAAAAAACCTGCTGAAGAGCAGTTCTAATTCTTCCTGAAAAGAAGAGATCATCAGGTTCTAAATATTCCATTACAATCGCAGAGATCGCTGGGCGCTCTGTATTTCTTTCCCTTAGCATATTTATGGAAATAGCCGATCGTTCGCGACTCCTTTGTCTGCTGCTTATGAAGGTATACGTTGCACATACCATAAGTATAGCCGCTCCAGCCCAAACTCCTCGCTTTTTCCAAAATGGTCTGTCTGGTTCCGACTCATCCACGTTCGGTACGATCCGAGGAACTGATGCATTTGTCATAGAAATTTGCGATGCCATAAAAATCTCAAGAAATTAGGGTTAAAGAACAATTGTGCATATTGACATGAGAGTCTCTCTCCCCCCGTGATGAGCGAGAGAGAAGCAAGCCGGTACAAAAAGTGTTTTTGGCAATTAACACAAAGAGCCAACGTTGGAGACACAAGAGTCTTTTACTTGGACACAAGTATCGACCGTAGTATCAACCGCTACCCCGATTGCCGCTTTAGCTACATTGGCTGTTGATTCCAGTGCAGAATCAATCCCACCTGTAACCGTTTCTGTTACGGCAGCCTGGCAAGAATTGAGGCTCGCGGAAGCTCCACACATGGCAGCCAACGGCCTAACAGTTTGGATAGGTGCCATAACGGCAGGAAGAAGAGCATTTTTCAAGGCTACTCCAAGACTCATCGCAGCAAAGTCGACCGTTAAATTCGCTACTGCTTTGGCGCCATCTTTTACACAATCAGATCTCAACTCAAACGCCTCATATTCGTTTTCTTCGATTTCCAATGAAAAGGATCGTGCTGAAGCATTTGCCATAGAAACTTGCGAAGCCATAAAAACCTCCAAAGGTTTGGGTTAAGGAACGGCGGGGGATTCTACATCTTAACGGAAAAATTGCAATACGAAATGATATTTTGAGAACGCTTTTGATTTTTTACAACTTCGATTACCATCGCTGAAAATACATGCGCGCGTGTATTTTCAGCTCCCGACCACGAAAATTCACCTCAAATTCAAAGAGATTCCAAAAATCGCGACCGCTCGCTGAACTTGTGGGTTAAATTCCCATGCAAAGAAAAATGAGCCCCAAAATCAGGAGAATCGAACCGATTGTCAATAAGACAGACTCCCATCTCGAAGGGAGCGTAGCTACAAATACAGCATCGATGTTGCGTCCAGCTGCACTGATGTTGTTTCTGAGGCTTACCAAACTATTAGAAGCATTTGCCAAAGAATGAGAAAGCTGTTGCTGATGGGCTCTTGTTGCAGCCCGATTGGCTCTCTCCCCTACAACGTCAAGATGCACGATGGCATGGATCTGATATTGATTTATCGGTTCATGAGGAACGGCTGCATCAGGACAATCGAATGGTACAGCATCCGGAAGAAGGACATTTGCAGTTCTTAATGCGTCTGAAATCGCTGCCATAACAACCTCTTTTTCTGAAAAAATTCTGGCGAGAATGTATCTGATAAAAATAAAAAACAGAATTTAATTAAATTCTGACAAGTAAATAAAAAATTATGAAACAAATTTGGAAAAATTTATTATTATAGCTAAACAGCTTTAGACGGAAGCCATTGAATCGGGGATGAAATTCCTACAGCACGTTGTGGTCAGCTTGAGCCACTTCATCATCCAACTCCTCCATTCTATCTTGTATAGCAATGAGAAGAGGCGAGATGATATTGAGCCACAACATTTCGAACAGTTTCCAAGATAGCCAAACAGGAAACAAAGGTATCCTCAGCCAAATTGGAAGCTGGAAAAAATATTCAAACACAGGTAAATCAACTGCCTGAAGTCTTTGGGGATTTTCGCGATCTGCGGAATCTCCTGCACTCCTTTCATGTAACCCTCGGAGCAACGCTTCTGCATCGGCTCTTGTTCGTGCTAATTCTTCCTGCACATTTGGGCGCTGGGAGAGCATTCTTTGAAATCGATTAAGTTCTTCAGGATGGAGAATGGGGTTTTCCTCTAAATGGAGAAAAACTAAAAATCGAAGGTCTCTTAAAAAATGCGGCACTTCTCTGATACGATTGTTGTTGAGGCTTAAACGCCTTAAATTCGCCAGTCTTGCAACCACCTCCGATATCTGTTCGAGACGATTGTCGCTTGCATCGAGCTCACGTAAATTTACCAGGTTTTGAATCTCTTCTGGGATCACCGTCAACCCGCAGCCCGATATGTGAAGCTTATACAACCCCGTTAGTTGCCAGATTTCTGGAGATAAAACCCCTCTATGATAAAAATCCGAGGGCACAAATCTCTCCCTTTGATGATTTGGGTCATATAGCCAATGACTCAAGCCCTCATTTGTTTCATCCGCAACACGATCCAAGCGGATCGCCAAGGGGGCGAATTTCTCTCTGATGCTTTTGAAAAAATCTGCACCGACAGTCTCCTGCACCTCTAACACTACCTCTTCTTTTTTCATAAGGAAAGAAAGGGCATGAGTGATGGAAGGGGATGGCTCACGATGTATATTGTCGAATGCCTCGCCGGCTGTCGGTGTTAACGATGCAAGCTTTTTCTGACTAGCGTGTGTTGCATGCAAAACCGCACCAATTTGATTTGGGTTGCTCATATCAATCGATCTAAAACGTCTTGCGAAACTTTCATTTACGCGCCTTATCCAGTCTGCTTCTACTAACTGTGGAGGGGCAACTACAAAACGCTGGGTACGTTGGGTTGAAATAAAAGAAGTAGAAGAACAGGTAAATGCTCCATACCCCATGTTGTTGTCGTTTAATTTTTCTATCATCAACCCAGTATATTGAATTAAAAGGCGAGAGTTGTGTGAGCTGTTAAAATCGGATAACCCGCTGTAATATTGTAATAATTCGCCAAGAGGAGCTCGTTGGTCGATAGCGCGGTTGAGGTTACCATTTTCTGCTATCTCAGCAAATCTCACGGAGTACGCTTCTATTTTTTCATTTAGCAATTGAAGCGCCGATTGTTTGTCCTGAGGAGATTTAAAATTAAGAGACAACAGACCAATTTTTTCTCTAAGTACTTGAGAAGTTGCGAAAAGATTCGCACTACGAAAAGCCTTATTTGTTTTTGAAATTTCTATAGAATCTGCAAATTGGCAGACAAGTGTGAGAGGGCCTCTGCCATTGCCACTAAATATTTGTTGTTTTGCCGATACAAAAGAGAGACTCATAAAAATTTCTGCTAGTCAGTTCCCACATATTGGCTTTCTATCTCATCGCGTACCGCGGAGATAATGGGAATGATGATATAGTACCACGATAGCCAAACAGGAAACAACGGTATCCGCAACCAAAATGGTAGCTGAGGAAAAAATTCGGAGAACCAGCCCTGTTCAAGTCTTGCTGGATTTTCAGGATTTGGTTGATTTGCAAGATTCGAGCCATCTACGGGTGGTTGCGCTGGGACATGTAAGGGAAGAACAACATCTTCAGCGCTTGCAAGTTCGCGGCGATTTAATGATACAAATTCTAGTCCTTCTATTACCTGGAAATTCTCAGCAGGCATGATATGTTCTTTTACTAGCTCTTGCTGATAATTAAAAATATGATTGGAAAATGAGAACACGCCACATTCTTGCATTTCGACAATAAGTTCTTCAATTTCAGCAAACCGCAATAAGGAAATAGAGATGGATCCTGGTGCATTTGTACGCAATGCCCGTTGAAAAGCTTCTCTGGACGTTTCTGATAATGAAGCTAACTTTTTTTGATTCACATAAAAAGCGTTCAATGCTTTGTTTACATCAAGACGATTTTCTGAATCAATGGAGATTAACCGCTTTTGTAAATTTTGATTGATGCGATCGATCCACTGATCTTCTTGAACATGGTTTCGAACGGGAATGGGCGCTCCCATTTGTCTCGCAGCTCTATCCAAAGTGTAGATTGCGGATTCCGTCGAAATGTTCATTGAAGCGGAAGCAGAAACCAACATCATTGATCCAAAGCATACCTCAGCCCTCAAAGTTGGACTTCGGAAAGATGGCTTGTTTACAGTTGTGGTTACAACATCAATCCCATGTAAAAGACGACGTCCAAAATGGATAGCCAAAAAATGGTCCTGGATATGCTCGTATTTCTCGAGACAACCGCGTACAACGTGAAAAAAGTCGGAATTCCTCTGAGGTAGTCTAGAAATTCTTGCCCGAATTGATCGAAGTAAGAACGCTCTTTCTTCAGCAAGTTTGGGGCTTAACCGAATATCGCTTCTTTTTTCTTTAAAGATTTGAGCAATAGCAAGAAGGTTTGCTGTTCGAAATGTTTTGCTTGTCTGTGAAACCTCGCTGCAGTCGACAAACTGGCAAACAAGGCCGAGAAGATTTGCCGAGCCGCCATTTAAAATGTGTAGTTTTGCTGTTACGGGTGGGATGCTCATAAAGTCTCTAAAATTTAAAATCGACCCCTCAAAATCAATCGTCCGGTTATTTTAACAAAAAATAGCATAAAAAACAAATATTCTGATAATTTTTGAAACTAATTTTATTAATAAAAATTTATTTTCTTAAATCAAATGCCCCAAGGATGGAAAAATTTTTTTAACAAATACAAGAAAAAATCACCGCTAGACGCTGCTTGTTTCCAAGCTTGAGATTTTTGGATAATCGGAACGGCGGAATTTAAAGTCTGAGCTTGTTTTAAAACAGGTGTGGGTTTTGGCGGCGATTGATGAGGGAAAGAAAAAAGAGGAGCGTGCAGGGGCCTGCGATCGAGAGGACGCTGGTTCTTAGAGCGTCGCCGGTTTCGTTATCAAAGGGCGGGAGTGATCGCTGTCTTCTGGAGACGAGGCATGCCCCGAAGCCGATTGCCACAAGACCCAGCATCCCTGCTGCTATGTTTAATCCTTCTTGGAGGGCATCGCAGGTATCTTTGCGCAGAGTGCGTTTTCGGATGGGGAAGATAGATTTCTTATCGAATGTCTTCTGGCAGACTTGGCATTTATAGTTTTTCCGAGTTCGGGCCCAAATTTTCAGGCATTTTTCATGGACGTGATGGCCCAGTTCGTTTTGTTTGTTGATCAGATGTGCGATGAAGGGCGAAGTGCTTTCTACCTTGCAGATGTAGCACTCGTGGCCTGTTGTCTTAACTCTTTGAAAAGTGATCGATGCCATAAGGCTGTTCTTCCCTTTTGGAACTAATCAGGATGCGTTGGAGCTTAAATCTAGGGCAAGGCTTTCTTTTTGAGTTAGTCGAGGGAGGGGCGGGCGAGCTTCTCGCGCGTCCAGTTGAGGATGAGGTAGCCGCCGAAGAGGCCGATGAGGGCGCCGAGGAGGAGAACGGGGATAGGGCCGAAGCTGCTGCAGAGTAGGCCGCCGAGGAGGGGTCCGATGGCTCCGCGGATGCCGATCATGAGGACGTTGATGGTGGTGAAGGGGGTGCTGTTCTGGTCGCCGGCGAAGATGGTTCCAGAGAGGTGCCAGACGAGGTGGCTTCCGCCTTGGGCGATGCCGTAGATGAGGTGTGCGAGGTAGAACCAGGAGAGGTGGACGGAGGCGAGAAGGAGGAAGAGCGGATAGATGCCGAAGCCGATGAGGATCCAGGCGGTGAGGCGGTGGATGCCGTAGAGTTCGAGGGCTTTTTTCCAGATGAGGGAGGAGCCTGCCATGCCGAGTCCGACGAACATGCATCTTGCGAGGGTGACATCGGCGAGTGAGACGGGCAGGAGATCTGCGGTAAAAATGGAGCGGACGGGTGCGGTGAGCATGAGGGCGAAGCCGCCGATCATGAATCCCCACTGGAAGATGGCAAAGTCGGGGCGGGTTTGTAGGAGGCGGACGCTCTCTTTGAGGGGTTGGATGAGGCGGTTTTTAGGAGCGGGTGCTGCTTCTTCTTTCACGCGAGGGATTTTGATTTGGAGCTGGATGAAGACGCTTGTAAGGCTCAAGAAGGCGCAGATGAGGAAGAGCATTCTCCAGTTGTTGTCGCAGATGGTGAGCACTTGTGTGAGGAGGAGGCCGATGAGGATCCCCTCGAGGACGCTGAGGACGTAGTAGAGAGAGAAGACGTGTTCGCGGGTTTTTTTGGGGAGGTTGCGTTTGAGGATTTCCATGAGGGCGGGTGTGGAGGCACGACTGAAGAGTTGGTAGACACCGGAGCAGAGGAACATCATCCAGAAGGTGTCGATGTAGGGAAAAAAGAAGAAGGGAACGCGCGCGAGGATCCAGGCGCCGATCAAGTTGGGCAAGAGCTGATTTTTGCGATGAGAGAGCCAGGAGCCCCAATAAAATGAGAGAACAGAGAGCACGGGGCTGAGGATGGTGAATAGGGAGATCTGAAACATCGTTGCGCCGAGCTCTTTGCGCAAGATGAAGGGCATAAGGCTATAGATCGCGATCAGGGGCTCGCTGGAGAGGTTCATCCAGAGCAGGCTGAGTTTTGTTTTAAAACAGCCCGTTTTTGTAGATTCAACTTCTTGATTATTCATTGCGGTTAATTTTACCGGAAATCTACAAAACTAACAAATCTACGGAAAATAAATTATTTATTACTTTGTTGTAAAACTATGTTTGTATGTTCTTTAAAGATCTCCGCATCTCTTACGGCATCATAGGCGGGATCGGAGAGCTTCTCTTTCACGCGCTCGCGGTACTCATCGCCAAACTGGGCGGCGGTTTCAAGCCAGCCCCCTGCTAGGTCTGGATCTTTTAAATGGGCAAAGGCTTGGGAATTCAGGAGGGCGATTTCGAAGGTTGGGTCACTTGCATAGATATCGAGCGCGTATTGACTTACGAGTTCGTAATTCTTGCGCTCGAATGCGAGTTTGCAGAGGAGAGTCTTCCCCTCTTTGAGGAGCTGGGGGTCGGCATTTATAAGAAGATCGTAAGATTTTTCAGTCTCGTTCTCTTTGTAGTGAATTTTTGCCATCGATTCGACGGCGAGATGTTTGACCTTTGGATCTCGAGATTTAAGGAGCTTTTTGAGAAGGAGCTTTGCTTTGTCTAGCTCGTTCTTGTTGATCGCTTCCACACTTTCAAGGTACTGGTTGAGCTGGCTACTTTTGCCCGATGCGCGCTCCTCCCGCTGGAGAGCTTGGTAGTTTTCTAATCCCATGAAAAGGAGCAGGAGTCCAAAAAAGGAGTAGCCTTGAGAAAAGAGGTATGGTGTCATCACAACGATGGAAATAAGGCCGATGATGATGCTTGCACGATACCCTTTGTAGCCAAATTTTCGCTCTAGCAGATAGCGGAGAAGCTGTCCCCCATCGAGAGGCATGACGGGAACGAGGTTGAGAAGGCACCAGAGGATATTGAGTCGCATGGTGACCTGGAGAAGATATTGAATATGCGGATGGGCCTCAAAGTTTCCAGATTTTAAGAGAGAGTAGGAGAGGAGAATTAAGATGCTTTCGAACAGAGGCCCATTCAGGGTGATGAGAAATCTCTGCTTAAGGGTGATCCCAGTGGGGTTGTATTCGGCTCGTCCTCCAAAGGCTTCGAGTGTGATCGAGGGCCTTGCTCCAAAATATGCTGCTGTTAATGCATGTCCAAACTCATGAACGAGAAGGCTGAAAAACATCACGCCACCGAGGATGAGGCTCTCGATCGACGGGTTGCGATAGACGTTCGTGAAAAAAAGCAGGAAGATCCAGAACGTGGGGTGGATATAAACGGGAATGTTTAAAAATCTAAAGTTCACAGCTTTTGGCCATTTTCCCTCTAAGGATGCCTGGGGCGACGAAAATAGTAAAGAGCAGCGAAGGCGCCACTTGCAGCAAGAATTAGGCCGCTGGCTGTGAGGGGGATGCGTTCGTCTAGTGCTGCGAGAAACCCTGAGATCACGGGGCTCACGAACATGGCAAATGCCATCAGGGACTGAGCAATACCGAAAATCTTTCCTTGATTCTCCTTGCCGGCGAGGTTGGAGAGGAAGGCGAGAAGGTTGGTCCAGATGCAGGTTCCGCAGATTGCAAGAAAGGGAAATGTGACATACCACCAGGTGATGGTCTGGCTAAATGCAACGACGATCGAGAGGATCCCTGCAATCGGAAGTCCAAGAAGAATAAACGCTTCGGGTTTAAACCGTTCAGCGAGTCCCCTATTGAGCGCAGTGGAAGAGGCGAGCCAAAAGAGGGAGAGATATCCCGAAAGAAGTCCAATCGCAGCCTGATCAAAATTGAAACGCTGCACAAGAAGTGCGGGATAGAAAAGGACGTAAAAGCCCCAACCAAAATAGAACAGGAAGGTCACGACGAGCCAAGGGGTCATGCGTGGAATCCGCGAGAGTTTGGCGAGGTCTCTGATCTCCTGCTTCCAATCGTGTTTCTCATGATGTGCTGTTTTGACGTACGTCTCCTGGAACGATTTCAAGATCCAGAAGTAGTTGAGGAAAAAGAGCAGTGCCACAAACCAGAGCGGAGTCGCAAAATTCGCCCAGGAGAAGTAGGCTTCCGTTGAGAGAAATCCACCAAGCGGTGGACCGACCACCCATGAGAGTCCCCCGGCAATGCCGGTGAGCGAGAGGTTTTTTGCCTTTTCCCGTTCAGAGCTGATATCAGCAATTGCCGCTTGGGCTGTTGCAGCATTCGCAGAGAAAATTCCTGCTAAAATGCGCGATACGAAAAGCAGAACGAGACTTCCCATTGAGATTGCGATCGCAGATAGAATGAAACTAACGCCTGCACAAAGGATTGTCCACTCGAGTACTTTTTTTCTGCCGATGTGATCGGATAGTGCGCCAATAACCGGCATGAAGAAAAATTGGGTAAGCGGGTAGCAGCCGATCAGAAACCCTAAGATCAGATTTTGTGTCTGCACGGTTGTTCCAGGTGGAAGAAGTGTGCTCGATTCATGCATGAGAAGTGGCGCGAAGATCGTTAAAACAACGCCCCAACCAAGGCCATCACAAAAGATGGTAAAGATTAGCGAGTAAAGCGAACTTTTTCGTATCATATGCTGAGATCCTACCAGCTTAATAGAAAACGGTGCAACCTCGCTCTTCCAATTCTGAGATCCAGAAAGGGATGGCCAAGTTTTTGTTGAGTCTCAGATCTAATTTTTCAAGATTAGTTAGATTTTTGAGAGACTCCGGTATAGAGATCAGCTTGTTGTCTCTCAAGTCAAAAAAGCGCAACATTTTTAATCTGCTTATCGTTTCTGGAAGCGACGCCAGCTGGTTGCTTCTTAAATCAAGCTCTGTGAGACTTTCGAGATCCCCGACACTTGAGGGAAGCGCTCTTAGTTGGTTGTCCTCGAGCATGAGTTTTCTTAACTCCTTCAAATTTCCAATTGAGTCGGGAAGCTCAGTGATTCGATTGTGCATGGCATGAAGCTCTCGCAGTTTTTTGAGCTTGCCGAACGAATTAGGAAGGGAAACAAGCGCATTATTGTACATGCGAAGCTCTAAAAGATTTCCGAGATCAGTGCAAGAATCGGGAAATATGGCGAAATTGTTTTGAGAGATATTCAAATACACAAGACTCTTCAAGTTCTGCAATGAAGGAAGCATCTCTAACCGATTTCCTGCCAAATAGAGAAACCTTAAGTTTGTGAGATCGCCAATTGACTTGGGAAGCACAGTGAGTTTATTGTGGTTCGCATCGAGCACTTGTAATTGCTGCAGATTCCTAACACTGTCGGAAAGAATTGAGAGCTGATTCATGCTGATGTTCAACCGTTCGAGATTGGCGATTGCAAAAAGCTCTTCAGGCAAACTGGCAAGAGCGTTTTTATAGACGCTGAGTCGTTTGAGCTCCGTTGAATGCAAGATCTCTTCGGGAATTTGGCCAAGGTTCCGACCATCCAGCCAAGCTTCAACTAGAGAAGAAGGGTTGGTTTCTTCCATATTTTTTAAGTAGTTTCAGATTAGGCAACCTCTACACAGCAATATAATTTACTTTCATAACACATGAACATGAAAAATAATAAAGCCACCCTATTCAGCGCGTTGTCGGTGATCTTTATCGACTTCGTGGGGATAGGAATTATCTATCCTCTTTTCCCCGCGATGCTTTTTGATCCTGCGCATGGCTTTTTTTCTCCAGAGACTTCTGCGGAAACAAGAGGCGCATACCTGGGGATTTTACTATCCCTTTCTCCCCTTGTTCAATTTTTTAGCGCCCCGATTTGGGGAGGACTTTCTGATAATCAAGGGAGAAAGCGTTCCTTGCACGCCTCTCTTCTCATTACAGTATTAGGCTATGTCCTCGCTGTAGGAAGCATTCTTATGGAAAACATTTTTCTTCTTTTTGCATCGAGAGTCGTAATCGGACTCGCTTCTGGAAATATGTCGATTGTCCAAGCCGCTGTCGCAGACATCAGTACAGCGGAAACCAAGGCAAAGAACTTTGGTCTCTACAGCATGTCGCTGGGCGCTGGATTTGCCTTGGGTCCATTCTTCGGCGGATTTCTCTCACAAGGGGGATATGTTCAACCATTTTTGTTTGCACTTCTTATTTCCCTCTTTAATCTGCTTATCGTGCGCTGGTTATTCAAAGAGACCTTTTCGCCTGGCCAACAGAAAAAACATCCATGGAATCGCGGCCTTAAACAGCTCGTAATAGCTCTTAAAACCCCGTATCTTAGATCGATCTTCCTCACATACTTTCTTCACTGCTTCGCCTGGTCATTTTTCTTTGAATTTGTTCCAGTGTTTTTCATGAAACACTTTGCATTTACGGCAAAAGATCTCGGAATTTTTTACGGATTGGCAGGAGGTTTTTATGCCCTCAGCACGGGAGTTCTCATACGACCGCTTGTCCGACGGATGAAAGCAGAGACCCTATTCTTTGGAGGCAATTTTTGCACAGCATTCGCGATCTTTTCTATTTTACTACTCCCCTCAGCAACCTTTATTTGGGCTGCAACCGCTCTTATCTCTTACTGCGTTGCGTTTGTTTCTCCCACGGCAACCACTCTTGTTTCGAACAGAGCCTCACCCGATGTCCAAGGCGAAACGCTTGGCGTCCTCGGCTCTGCAAATGCAGCTGCACTTGTTCTCAGCCCTCTTTTTTCTGGCGCCTTTGTCGGACGTCATCCTGCCCTCTCCATCTGGATTAGCAGCTCTTTGTTACTGCTCTGCGCTCTTCTGATTTTTGTGAGCTTCAGAAAGCAGATTTTATGTCTGAAAAATTAATCGAAGATCTTATTCCATTGCCATCCAGAGAAGTTTATCTAGCCCTTGCTCCACGGGTTCTTGGCGAAATTGAGGGTTCCATTCTTCTCCGTAGAGAAGATCGCTGATCACGAAACCGGCGCCGATCTTCACGCCACGCATCTCAGCAACGGCAAAGAGGGCGCTCGCTTCCATCTCCACGGTCAATACTCCTTCTTTTTGGTAAGAGGCAATCTCCTCTTTTGTATGGCGGAAGAAGGCATCGAGGGTCCAGCTTGTCCCCACGCGCTCGAATTTTTTGGCGAAGCGTCCACCGTCTGTGGGATAACTATAGCGTCCTACTGGCAAGTAATGGTGTGAAGTCCCCTCGTCGCGGATCGCGCGATCACAGCCGACCAGATCGCCAATTTTAAGATCGGGAGCGATTGCTCCTGCTGTGCCGATCGAAATGAAGTCCTGCACTCCCCAACCGATCAACATCTCCAAAGAAAGCGCTGCTCGCGGCGCTCCAATCCCATAGTTCGCAATTGCAATCCCTGACGTTTCATCAATCCAGTATACCTTTCGAAAAACTCCTGACGACCAGTGCCCCTTGTGACTTTCAACAACACGATCCATAAAGGAGCTCTGATAGCAGATGATCACCCGGGTCGGGCATGCTCCTTCTGGAACACGTCCGAGCTGTCTCTGGTAGTCTAACAAGCGTTTGGAGGAGACCAGCGCATCGAACTGATGTTTATCTCTAAATTGAGGGAAGCTCATTTTTTTTCTCACTGAAGATCTGATTTTACATAGAGAATGCAAAAATCTTTGCACTCTCTGATTTCTTCTGCAATACTTTCTCATAAAAAGGAGACTCTCTATGAAAAAACTCTTGCTCATACTCTGTTTAACGATTATCGCGCCGCTTTGTGCGCAGGTGAAAATCTTGGCATTTTCAGGGAGTACACGTACAGGATCGTACAATAAGATGCTTGTGAAAGAAGCGGCTGAGATGGCCCGGCAAATGGGGGCGCAGGTAACTGTGATCGATCTTAAAGATTTCCCGATGCCATTTTATGATGGGGAGCTTGAAGAGAAAGAAGGAATGCCCGCAAACGCTAAGCGCTTGAAGCAGCTTATGGTGGAGAGCGATGCGTTCATGATCGCCTCTCCAGAATATAATGCCTCTATTTCGGCAGTGCTTAAGAATACGATCGACTGGACCTCGAGACGTACGGGAGAGAATCCTCCGGTTTATGCCTTCAAGGGTAAGAAGTTTGCTCTCATGAGCGCATCTCCCAGCAAATTTGGTGGCGTTAGGGGCTTAGCAGCTCTCCAAGCGATCATCGAAGATGTGGGAGGAGAAGTTCTGAAGCAAAAAACGATGATACCGGTGGCTCACGAGGCATTTGACGCTCAAGGAAAACTCAAAGATCCGAAGCTCAAGCAAGAGCTGAAGAAAGAGGTTGAGCAGCTAGTCCGAGCGACTAAAAAATAACCTAGAAATCAACACGAGAATCTTCTAGAAGAGAGCCTCGAGGCTTTTGCGAAAATCTGCTGGGTTGTTGAATTTTGTATGTATGTTCATATTTTGCAAATTGCGGATATTGGCTGAGCTCATGGGCTAGAAGAACTCCTTTTTGAACCCCTTGTCGGATGGCTTGAATAATTAGATCTTCAGAGAGAACCCCCTCTTCTATGACATCGATCAAAGTTCTCAAAGGAGAGGTAACATAATACCCTTGGCGCCTTTCGATATCATTTTTCGACAGTTCCGCAAAATGGAGGCGAAGATTTTTGGGAATCTCTCGTTTTCTGAAATGAACGGGAACGGTCATGTGCATTCTGGCGGGCATCACATCGCTTAGATCATGAATATCAAGCGCTGTTTCATGAGACCATACTCCTTGCACGTTGTCTTTTTTGTCCCTGCTCCAAAGAATCCACACAACCAGTTCCGGTCTGTCTGTAATTGGGTAATGGGAAAGTCGATAAATACCTCGTTGGATTTTTGTCCACTCACCTGATCGAAGTTTGCGATGAAAATGCGAACGCGCGATCCCACACTCCTGAGCCTGTATAGAGGTAAAGTACCCTTGCTGGCTATCCGCGATATTAAAAAGAAGATCTTTCTTTTTCATACACAAAAGTTACCATTTTGGTAACTTTTGTGCAAATCAAACCCCAACAATATGTCTATCAGATGCTTAGAAAATTAAGAGGGGATCGCTTGGGCGCGGGCGATGATCTCCTCCTCGGTGAGATCGGTTTAGATGAACTCGATGGGGGGCACCAGCCTCTTCGATGAAGGCAACGCGGAAGCCTTCGAGTGGGTAGTAGGGCTTGAGGATGATCTTTTTGCCTTTGATTGCCTCGTCGATGTCATCGACTTTAAAAGCAACGTGAGGAACGGTTTTGATTAGGGGATGAAAATCCGCGTCTTTTTCAAAGCGCATCCACTCAATTCGAAACTCGCTATCCTCGTACCCTGAAACCCACATCTTGAACTGAGGGACATACTCCTCCCCTTTGCGGCGTTCAGTGGTGGGAATTCCGAGGAGGTGGTATTTGTATTTCATCTTTATGGGATATATACTGGGAGGCAGAAAAAGATGAAAACTATTCTTCTCCTACTTATTCGCCTTTACCAGCTGACGCTTGGGCCTTTTATTGGCCAGAGCTGCCGCTTTTACCCGAGCTGCTCCGAATACGCTATGGAAGCGATTAAAAAGCATGGATCGCTGAAGGGCAGCTGGCGGATGGTCAAGCGGGTTTGTAAGTGTGGGCCCTGGCATCCGGGTGGAATCGATCTGCCTTAGAGAGCAAAATAAAGACCGGTCACAAGAACAATTCCCAGTGCAAAGAGCACGATGCAGGTATTGGAAGAGAGCTCATTCTGCATCTCTTGTGTAATCTTTCGTGTAAGATTTTCCCACTCTTTCTTGCGAATGTGAAGCGGTCGTGATGTGGCATTTTCTCTTAGGGCCCTACGAGCAAGGCTATCTAAGATACCGCCACCCTCCGTTTCTGAATTTGAGCCATTAATTTGGATGGTGAAATTTGGACCCGGTATTTCTCGAACAGACATAGACTCTCCTATTTTATCGGAGAGAGTCTATATCGAAACTTGCCTATAAAACGAGTTTTATTTTTCGGGGATTTCGAGTTTTTTGCCAACGCGAAGCTTCTCGCTGTCGAGACGATTTGCACGTTTGATCGAGTCAACGCTGACTTTGTACTTGCGCGAGATTTTCCAGAGGCTATCCCCCATCGCAACGGTATGGAAACGGCGATCCTTTACAGCGGAAACTGTTTGAACTGGCGATGAAACAGGCGTGATCGGTCTCGGAGGTGGTATAGGAGGAAATGGAGGAGGAGGAAGGGCATGTGATGCAAAACGTTGTAATGTATGCATATGATCGTATGGCTCCGGAAGGGGTTCAGAGGCTAAGGTATAAAGAAGAGTAGCCGCGCGCTTCCAAACAGCATCGCAGCGAGGGCTTGCAATCAGCTCTTTGGCGAGAGGGGCAAGATGCGGCAGGTTTGGAGGAAGTAGATCAAAAACTGTGAGAAGTTGCATATCCCCCAATCGTTTGCTCGCAAATTCTAGATCAATTTCAAGAAGAAGTTTTGCAGCAAGAGGGGATCTTCCTTCGATGTAGGAGACAAGAAACTGTCTGCAGCGCTCAGGAGAGAGATCTTGAGCTCTTCGCTGCTCTTCTGTGAAGCTGTTCAACGTATTCCAATTTCCCTGTGCAAGCATCTCAACAAGAAGCTCCCTGTCGACCTTGAAACCCGATCGAGTAAAAAGAAGATTAACAGTATGGAACTGGGGGGTCAAGTAAAACGCTTCCAACAGAGTTGGGTCGCGTTCGCGCGTGCGCTGGATCTCAAAAAAGAGACCTTGCGGGGTAAAGGGCCACTTTTCACTGCGAGCAAAGTGTTGAATCGCTTCGTACTGGAAATCGGCCAGCCCGGGAAAGATCGTAAGGGGAATCTGCTCTTGATTGTCTCCATTGCGGAAGGGAACGTATCTCTTTTGGAGTTCTCCTCCACCGAGGGCTCCTTCGACGTTAAAATGGTGAAAGGCAACAAGGCAGGCGAGGGCGAGGTCCCGTCGCATATAACCATCTTCAACAAGGTCTTTGCCTTCAAGTCGCAATAGTAGTTCTTGGAAGGGAAGCAATGAGTAGGCGCGGAGCAGCTGTTCATTTGCAACTTGCAAAGCGCCCTTCCCTTTGGCAGCAGGCTGTAGCTCAACTGGAACGGAAACTCGATTATTTTTTACTAGGGAGTAACCAAACGTAGCGAGAAGCGCAATATTGAGCGTTCCACTGATGATGAGCAGCTGTGTCAGCCTACGAGTCTTTGAAATCCAGCCATCGTCCGACGAAGTTTTAGACATATACTTATCCAATTTGGTATCTTAGCAATTTTAACTCTCTGGGTTCAAGAATTTATGCGCATCCCTCTGTCGTGGCTTAAAGAATTTGTGGAGACCTCTCTCTCTGCCCAGGAGATCGGAGAGATTTTGACACAGGGTGGTCTCGAAGTCGAAAAAATTGAGACCCGTGAGGGAGATGAGATTCTAGAAATCTCTCTCACTCCCAATCTTGGTCATTGCATGAGCATCGTAGGGATTGCGAGAGAGCTTGCGGCCCTCAAGCAGTTGCCGATGAAGATCCCCACATTTTCTCTAAAAGAAAATGAGAATGAAAAAATTCAGGGGAAGATCGCTGTTTCAATCGACGACAAGGAGCAGTGTTTTCGCTATACCTGTAGGCTACTTTCAAACGTACAGGTAAAGCCCTCTCCTGCCTGGTTAAAAACCCGTTTGGAAAATTGCGGCATTCGCAGCATCAACAACGTCGTTGATGCGACAAATTACGTCCTGCTGGAAATGGGTCAACCTCTGCATGCATTCGATTTCGCAAAAATCTCTGGGAAAAAGATCCATGTCACTTCCAAAACTGCTTTTACGTCTCTTGAAGCCCTCGACGATAAGACCTATGCGATTTCTCAGGGACTTCTGCTCATCACTGATGCGGAAAAACCGCTTGCGTTTGCAGGAGTGATAGGCGGAAAAGAGTCGAGTGTGACAGAGGCAACGAGTGAGATACTTCTCGAATCTGCCTATTTCACGCCGCAAGCTACGCGTCGCACAAGCAAACTTTTGGGAATACGCACAGATGCATCTCAGCGTTTTGAAAAAGAGGTGGATTTTGAAACTGTTGCCTTCGCACTCGACCGCGCTGCTGCACTTATCCAGGAGCTCGCTGGAGCCACCGTTGTGAAAGGGTCTATCGACGAGAGATCTCGCCTGATGAGCCGTTCTCCAATTACCTGCCGTCTCAATCGCGTCAATCTCCTTTTGGGAACCAACCTGAGCCTTCGAGAAGTTGCTGAAATCTTCGGAAGACTCGAAATTGTGATCGAACGCGAAGATGAAAAAGCCCTCCATGTCACCCCCCCATCTTACCGAAACGACTTGAAGCGGGAGATCGATCTAATCGAAGAGGTCGGGCGCATTTTTGGCTATCAGAACATCGCTCTCAAAACACCAAAACATGTCACCTCCTCGCTCGACCATGCTCCACTCTTTCTTTTCGAGAGAGAGATCAGACAAAGGCTCATTTCTGAGGGGTTACAAGAGTGCATCACGTGCGATCTCATTAGCCCGACCCTTGCTGAAGCAACCAAAGAAAATGCTGATCCCTCCTCTTGGATCTCTGTTCTTCACCCTGCATCGGTGGATCAGTCTGTTCTTCGCACCTCTCTCCTTCCCGGACTTTTGCAAACAGTTAAATTTAACCGCGCACGACAAAATAGAGAAATCGCCGCCTTTGAAGTGGGGAAGATCCATTTCAAGGATGGAACCAATTACAAAGAACAGTCGATGGCAGCCATCATCTGCACCGGCCGTGATGCGCCACCTCATTTCGATCCAAAACCTCGAGAGGCCGATTTTTTTGATCTGAAAGGAAAGGTCGAAAATCTTCTTCGTGGGCTAGGAATTACTCAAGCCAAATTTGAAATCTCCCATCTCCACAACTTCCACCCCGGAAGACAAGCGCGCATTAGAGTCGGAGAAATTTTTGTTGGAGCTCTCGGAGAGATCCACCCTGGTCGTTTGCAGGGATTTGACATCGACGCGCGTGTCTATTTTGCTGAGCTCAACCTTCACGATCTTTTGCCGCTAAAACGCCAAAAGCTGCTGGTTCAGGAGCTTCCCCTCTTCCCTGGATCAGAACGGGACTGGACGGTGACCGTGAAAGAAGAACTCCCTATCGAAAAATTAATGGAGCTTGTGGCGGCACTTTCTCCTCCCCTTCTCGAGAGAGTAGAACTCATCGATATCTATCGAGGAGCACAGGTAGACACGGAGAAAAAAAATGTCACCCTTCGCCTATTCTACAGAGACAAAGCAAAGACCCTCTCTTTTGAAGCTGTTGAACAGCAACACACAAAAATCACAGAAGAGATCACCAAAAAGTTACAGAACTGATGCATTAAAATCAGGTAGGTCAAATAGACGTGCGGGGACTAGCCGAAGGACTTGTCCCCGCACGTCTATTTTCTCTCTCGAAGAATTTTAATACGCCAGTTCAGCAAAAAGTTGTCTGTAAATTGACTTATTCAGGGGCAACGATATAGACTGAGCCTTGCTACACAATCTCATGTGAGGTCTTCCGCTATGAAAATGAAAGTCTACTGCATCCTTGGAGCTCTGACAATTATCGCTTCGGGCTGCAAGAATAAAAACCAGGACAACGACGTCATCTCTCAACAGCACATCCACAAGTATGGATATACTGTTTCCAAAGATGAGTGGAATGCTAAGAGATACCCCGGACAGGTCATCACGACTTTGCGAACTGGAGTGACGATCACCTCGAATTATGAGAATGGTCTCCTTCACGGCGCGACGACTCGTACCTACCCTCACAGCCAAATTGTTGAATCCTACTCTCTTTACAACCAGGGCAACGTTGTAAAAGAGATCCTTTATGATGCAAAGGGAATGCCTGTGCGTGAACGCATCCAGCTCTCACCTGCTAGATATGCACTGACCTTATGGTATACCGATGGCACGCCAAGAAGCGTGGAAGAGTATGCGAATGCTGAGCTTCTCGAAGGCCAATACTTCACCATGAAGAACGAGCTCGAAGCGCATGTCGAAAAAGGTAACGGCAAAAAGATCTCCCGCGATGAGAACGGCGTTCTGCTCGCCATCGAAGAGATCAGTCAGGGTGCCACTTCAAAACGTGAGACCTTCTTCGCGAATGGCGCACCAGAGAGCATCGTCCATTTTGCAAAAGGAAAACTCCACGGCGAAAAACGCACCTACCTCTCCACAGGAGAGCCTCTCTCTATCGAAGAGTGGGTGAATGGAAAACGTCATGGAAAATCGATCGACTACAAGAATGGCGTAAAGATCTCTGAGACCTCCTATCTCGACGGCATGAAAAACGGCATCGAAACCCACTATCTGGATGGAGAGGTCATTTCCCAGCAGATCCATTGGGAAAACGACAAGATGCATGGCCCTGCGACTTACTTCGTTGGGAAAACTTCAAAAATCGAGTACTACTACAATGGTAAAGTTGTGGAGAAGAAGATCTACGACAACCAGATTAGGCTCGACGAAATGATCTCGCAAATCTCTCCCGAGCTTCGTGGCGTACAATAAGCCATGACCGGAAGGGAATTTGACTGCGATCTTCCGCTCGACATCACCGTGAATGTGGAAGACGGCAAGATCACAAGCGTCGATATGAAACGCGGAAAAAAGAAAGCCCTCGTCTGCCGCGTTAATTCTGATGCAGCTGTTGCCAAGCAAGTTTTCGACTGGCTAGATTCTTATACTCGAAGAGTTCAGCCCAAAATCGCTTTACCTCTCAAGTTTCCTGAGCAAGGATTCTCTCGCAACGTTCTCGAACATTTGCGCAAAATTCCCTTTGGGAAAACGCAAAGTTACAAAGAGATTGCAGAGCGTACCGGCGTGCCAAAGGGTGCGCGTGCTGTCGGCGGAGCCTGCGGCGCCAATCCCTTCCCCTTATTCATTCCCTGCCATCGCGTTTTAAGAACGGATGGTGCGATCGGCGGATTTTCTGCTGGTGGCCCAGAAGTGAAGAAGATGCTTCTCTCCTTCGAAGAAAAGAAGTGATGAACGATGAGCGAAAGAGCTCTCCTCCGTTCATCACTCATCATTCATAGTTCATCGTTTCGCCCAACAATCTCTTGGGGAGTAAGTTCCGCTGAGTCTGTTACGAGGGGCGCATCCTCCTCCTCTTTTTCTAGAAGAACCATCTCATCGAGCATGCTGTGATCCTCCTCTTTTTTGGCGTCGCAGCCGCAGAGAACAAGGGAAAGAGGAAGTAAAAAATAGGCGTATCTCATAGAGCTCATCTTAGAGAAACTTCTCTTTTATTGCCAAATTCAGACACATAAGATATGAGGAACCTATGAACCTATCCGGAAATTCAAAAAGCTGCCTTTTTGCCCTTTTTGGCACCTTTCTCAAGGCTTTTTGCAGCCATGTTCACTTAACATTGTCTGCAAAAAGCCTTGAGAAAGTTGCACAAAAATCATCAAAAATCCAACTATTTTTAATTTCGGGATAGGTTCATGACACGAGAAGAACTACTCAAACGGGTCTCTGAGCTCGAATCGATGAATGATCAGCTGGCATCTGAACTCCGCTACTTGGATCAGCTCCTGCGCGAAGTCGGATTTGAAGAGGGCCTCAAAACCCTGAAGGTGGCCGCAGAAGAGATGCTCGACCAGGACAACACGGCCTAAACGTTATTCCGTTGCGTAATGGTACGCTTTGCGGAAAGGTTTTGGCCGCTCGCTTTTTTCAAAAGGGCGCACTCGCTCTGCCGTCTGACAGCTATCGCAGCAACATCCTTGAAATTTCTCTGCGCACTCTGGGCAAGAAAGAAAAAGCTCGTTGCAATCCATGTTTGCGCAGTTGTAATAAATATCTGAGGGCGCTTTGCAGTGTTTGCAAGAGCTGATCACCTCACTCTCCTCTTTTTCGCTAATCGGAACAGTTAGTCTATCGTCAAAAACGAAAAGTTTTCCTCGCCAGTGCTTCTTGCCTTCGTTAAGGCCGTAGCCGATCACGCCGCCCTGCAGTTGATAAACCTGTTCAAACCCTTCGCGCTTCAACAGCGAGGAGTAGAGTTCGCAGCGGATTCCGCCTGTGCAGTACATCATCACCTTAGTTTTCTTGGGAGAGCGCTTCTCTTTTAGTTCTTTTGCAAATTTAGGAAATTTGCGAAATGTTTCGAGCTGCGGAAGATCGGCGCCTTCAAAGTGTCCCACCTCCCACTCGTAGTCGTTACGCACGTCGAGAAGGAGAGTGTCCTCGTCGCGCTGCTCTAGCATTTCGCTCCACTCTTTTGGGGTAAGAGATTTGCCTCGCATCGATAGATCCACCTCATCATCTAAAGCGACCAGCTGTTTTCTAACCTTGATCGTCATTCGAGGAAAGACCTGTTCTTCGTGATGGTGAATCTTAAAATCGATATCTTTGAAGCGCGCATCACTCTTCATCCAGGTCATGTACGCCTCTGCAACATCTGCAGATGCGCTCATCTGTCCATTGATCCCCTGTTTCGAAATATAGATACGACCCGTTGCATCTTTCCCTTTAAAAAAAGAGTGATGGTTTGCGACCTCTGCAGCAGGATCTTCGATTTCTACAAATTTGTAGTATGCAAGAACAAAGTAACTCATAAGCAACCTATCCTAAAGGATCGCCGAAGAAAAAATAAAGAGATTCAACATGGCGTTGTTGCGTAAATCTGAAGTCTATTTGAGCGAGCGTAAGGCGAGCTCTTTGGAGTGCGGTGCTCTGCACCGCCTTGGATTTGTTCAGATAAGGCGGCGCAAAGCGCCGTACTCCAAGAAGCGCTTCGCGCTCAAAGAATTACGCAACAACGCCGTTCAACATCTGATTTTCTCAGATTAAATTTTTTATTGTCATAATAATTTTCTTTAAAAATTGTGTTTGGGGAAAATAAAGAGCCTTATGTAAAATGGATAACGAATTTTTGTTTTTTAACTTCTTAATTAAAGGTGGTAAATTATGGCATCTGCATCAGCACCAACTGTTGGCAATCATTTTGTAAATCTCAATTCATGCATCTACTCTGGATCAACATTCCTCGGCGTACAAAACGTAAACCAGAGCAATGTTAACCCAGAGATGAACTCCGTAGAAAAACACGCACGTAAAGTTGTGTTCGGCGTTCTCGGTAACGCAGCACTAATCGTTGCATCCGCTATCGAAGCACTCGCTCGCGCAATTTTTGGCGTCGGCGCTCTCATCTACGGGTATGCCTCTAGTGCACCTGAAGAAAGAAAAGATTTCTTCCTCCGCGTTGGATTCATGGGAATGGTGCTTTCCGCTGGAAACGCTTATGCATGCGCAAAGGCGATCTACGCGATCTGCTCCAACTGGAATGGCGTCGCAGCTCTGAACTACAACAACCTCTATCCTGAAGCTGTTTGCCCAGTCGAAGAGACTCTTAGAGAAATGTTCGCACAACCTCCTGCTCGTCCTGCAAACGGCGAAGCTGGCGCTGCTGGAAACCAAGCTGATCAGGCAGACAACTCTGTTGCTACTCCTCCTGCGTCTGCACCTAAGCAAGAAACCCCAGCCGCATAACATCGATCTCTAAGATCTGTGTGAAAAAAACCCGAGCCGCAAAGCTCGGGTTTTTTATTGACGATGCTACCCTGAGATCCGCAGAATGCAGACATGAGTCGCGCTATTTCCAGAAGTCGTCTCGTCATTGCTACGCTGATCGGGAACACACTCGAATGGTATGAGTTTTCGCTCTACCTCCACTTTCTTCCGCTCTTTTCGATTCTCTTTTTCCCCTCATCCTCGAATGTAAGCTCGCTGCTCTATGGCTTTATGGTTTTTGCGGTGGGGTTTATCAGCCGCCCGTTAGGTTCTCTCTTCTTCGGATCTCTGGGCGACCGCTTTGGTAGGAAATTTGCGCTCATTTTGACGATCACGCTGATGTGCGTTCCTACATTCTGCATCGGGCTTCTTCCGACCTTTGCTCAGATTGGGATTATGGCCCCTCTTCTTCTTACGCTTCTTCGTCTTCTTCAGGGGATTCCCTCAGGAGGAGAATTCCCTGGGGTCATGTGTTTCCTAGTTGAGAGCGCGGGGCCAGGCCAAAGAGGATGGATGGGAAGCTGGGCCTTTGTGGGATCACAGATCGGATCGATTGTGAGTACGCTAGAGATCTTCCTTCTGCAGAGAAAAAGTTCTATTGAAACGCTCACGGGATGGGACTGGCGCCTACCATTCATTATTGGAGGTCTTCTTGGTCTTTTCGGCTGGTATCTGCGTCGCTCGCTGCATGAAACAACCGCTTTTCAGGGAATCGAAGATCGACACAAACTCACAAAAACTCCCATCCGCGATGCGCTAAGAACCCAAAGCCGTCCGCTGTTTCGAGGTTTTTTTCTCGCGGCTCTTCCTCTCGCGGGCTGGTACCTGGTCTTTGTTTTCTCTCCCCTCTACGCCTCGCAGGTTCTTGGAATTACTCCCGAGAAAACGCTCTTCATCAACATCCTGATGTTAACTCTCTGCAGTATCCTGCTCCCCTTTGTTGGAAAACTCACAAGCAGCCGACATCTTGCTCCGAGCGCCCTTCTCGTTGCTCTGATTGCCCCCTTCTACTTCTGGGTCTCTCAAATGAACTTCGCGACTTTTCTCTCTCTTCAAATTCTTCTTATCTTTTGCCTCTCAGTGCATTTTGCTCTGCTTCCCTCTGTTCTTGCTGAGCTCTTCCCCACACCCGTCCGCTATACCTGCATGGGCATCAGCTACAACCTATGCAATATTTTCTTTGGAGGCGCGGCTCCGTTTTTGGCTCTTACCCTTTTCCGCGCCACAGCAAGCCCCATTCCTCCAGGGTTGTTGCTGAGTGTTTGCGCGCTGGTAACACTACTCGCGTTAAGAACAAATGGGCGAAGCGGACGCGCCCAAGAAAAGTAAATATTTTTTACTCTTTTTCCGCCGCATTCACAACGTCAGCCTAGGTCTACTTTCTTTCCCTCTTTCGTGCCCGTGCCCGTGTGCGTGCCCGATCTCCTCTTCATCTTCTAACCTTCCCCCCCCAAAAAAAACTACTGCTTGAGTAAAAAACCTAAATTGTTCTAGCATTGCTCCCAGTTATTGATGTTTTTCAGGAGAACAAATGTCTCGACACACCGGACCACGAAATCGTATCGCAAGACGCTTTGGCGCTAATATCTTTGGCCGCCTTCGCAATCCTCTACTCCACAAGGCAAATCCTCCCGGAGCCCACGGAGCAAAACGCAAAAAGAAATCAGATTTCGGCATTCAGTTGGACGAGCAGCAAAAACTTCGCGCCCTCTACGGTATGCTCAGCAAGAAGCAGCTGGTTGGTTACTACCAAGAGGCTCTTCGCTCCCCCCTCAATACTCCTCAATTGTTCATGCAAGAGCTCGAGTGCCGTCTCGACAACATCGTTTACAGATTAAAATTTGCTCCGACGATCTTCGCAGCTCAGCAGCTCGTTTCGCACGGACACGTGCTCGTTAACGGGAAAAAAGTTGATCGCCGCTCTTTCCGCGTAAAACCAGGGATGGAGATTTCGATCAAAGCTAAGTCTCACCAGATCCCTATTGTCAAACAAGCTCTTGAATCCTCTCAGGTAGCAGTTCCCGAGTATCTTTCTCTCGATGCTACAAAACTATCCGGACAACTTGTTGTCGCTCCTGGAATTGACCAGATTCCTCTTGCGCTCCCAGTCAATATCCCGATGGTTTGTGAGTTTTTAGCTTACTCGACCTAAAAATCCACGTATTTCGAAAGAAATATCGAGGCGCCTTAACTTTTCTCTTGTTTTTTCTTTAAGAAAAGTTTAAAAATTTTTCTTTTTGCAGAAAACTTGGAGCATACGCCCCTCGGTGTCAACATCTCAGACTATCGTACAGCCTCTTCCACCCCTTACGAGGTATCCCTCAGCAAGCCTACGTGAACTATTCCGTCTTTCACTGCCACTTATTCTTGTTTTGCTATCGAGCTGCTTGATGGGCTTTTTCGATCGCCTCTTTCTTGCGCGTCATTCATTGGAATCCTTTGAAGGGTGCGTAAGCGCCGTCTACCTATGCACGCTCTTTCAGCTCCCCTGTGTTCGGATTACAAGCATGGCTCAAATCTTTGTCGGATTTCACAAAGGGGCTCATCACCCGCATCTGATTGGACCCTGCATCTGGCAAATGATCTGGTTCTCCATGCTCTCGATGTTGATCACGTTGCCACTTGGTTCCATCGTGGGGCCATTTTTTTTAAGAGGAACGTCGATCGAACAACCTGCGATGACCTATTTTCAGAACTTGATGTATGTGAATTTTCTATTTCCTTTAGGCGGCGCGCTCTCCTCTTTCTATATTGCTGAGGGCAAAACAAGGCCCCTCATTATCGCAACGCTTATGGCCCAGATTCTAAATGTCATTTTCGATTATCTCCTCATCTTTGGAATTCCAGGTTTCTTAGCCCCGCAAGGTATTTTGGGAGCGGCAATAGCAACTGGAATCGCCCAAGGATCCTTTTGCTTGATGCTTTTTCTTCTTTTTATACAAAGGCGCTATCGGGATCTTTACAGCACCCACAAACTCACGCTTCACTGGAAATCTTTTTGGAACTACGTTCAAGTCGGAATTCCACGCGCGATTGCGAGAATGCTTCTTCTTGTAGCCTGGGCAGCCACGGTACGCATCATCTCTCTCAAAGGCGGAGATTATTTGTTCGTTCTCTCTGTGGGAAGTACGCTCTTTCTTCTTTTTTCTTTTATCAATGAAGGGATGGGTCAAGCGATGATGACAATTGCTTCACGTTTGATCGGAGCAAAAGAGTATCCCGTTATTAACAAACTACGGCGCAATGCCTTTTTCTTCCTTTCCATTACGACAAGTTGTCTCTTGCTGCCATTTGTTATATTTCCCGATTTTCTCCTCTCCTTCTTTTTTACAGAACCCGTTTCAGCTGATACGCTCGCCCTTTTACACAAATCTTGCCGCTGGATCTGGCTTCTTCTGATTTGCAACGGAATTAATATGATCGGCTTCAGCTTAATCTCCGCCGCATGCGATACGGTTTTTCACATGATTGCCAACTGTTTTGTCTGGATCACAAGCTATCTTCCTGTCTATGTCGCGTTTGGGCTAAACAACGCCCCTGCAGATATCTTCTGGTTGATTGTCGCGCTTGACGCTCTTATGATTGGACTTCTTCTTCATTGGAAGGCGAACAGAAACATCGTGCGCCACACCTCGTTCGAAAAGTGCCACCTAAATCTACCCGTTTGAACACTCTCTGATCCGTTTTTTCAGGTAGCGCGAAAGATTTTTCTTGCTATTTTATTTTTAACTTACATAATCCTTGCCAATTCTTTACGAATCGATGGGCTTTTAAACCATCCTCGTGAAGGACCCCTGGATGAACCAGGGAATATTTTTACACTTGGAGGTTACCATGAAAGGAACTCTTAATAGCTCATCTCTCTCTTTTGCTGAAATGCCTTGGGTAACGCAGAAGATTAGTGAGATTAAGCAGCACCCCGCATGGAATGAAAACATCGATGAGATGAAAAGTGAAGCCATGCTTGCAACTGCACCTGTTTTCACATTTCTTTTGCGTCCTGGTAAGGATATGTACCACTACTTCCTCTCTTTTGTGGAAGCAGATGGAACGATTCACCACAAACAGGTGAAAATCCTTCTTTCCCCACGTGGATGGCTCTACCAGAACGGTGGCAGTACCATTCGCGAGAATATCAATGATCTCGTGCCCGCAGTTCTACATTGCACATTTGAGCAGTGCAGACCCTATCGCGCTCCACGAGCTCCTCTTTTTTCGCTGAACTGAGAATAAAGGCCCCGCTTTAGGGGCCTTTTTGGAGTGCGGTGACTCGTCACCGCTTTGTTTGACTGCGACTTGTCGCAGCTCTTCCCTGAAGAGATGCAGAAGAGACGAAATCGGTGCTTCAGTTGTTCAGGATCCGTGCTGTCGAGAAGTCGATATGTCCCGTTTGGGTGTTGATATCCACTTTCAAATGGTTTTTCCGCTTGAATTGTTGAACTTCGTAGTAGATCGGTATAACCGGCATTTCGCTCAGAAGGATCTCTTCAGCACCTCTTAAGTACTTTAGACGGTTGTGTGGATCGATCTCTCGATCAGCCATTTCGAGGAAAGCTTGATACGCTTCATTTTCCCACTTTGCAAAATTGACCTTTTCAGACGCATAACGAAATGCATTTAACGTGTAACTTGGATCGTTGATCCAGGCTTTCCAGTTCATCCCGCCAATCTGGTAATCTCCGTGGGTGAGTCGATCAAAAATCGTGCCCCAATCATGCGCTTCAACATTGCAGTGAATCCCAAAAAGCTCTTCCCACTGCTTCTTGATCAGGTGAGCAGTTTTGTGACGAACCTCTCCAGCTGTTTGGATAATCGTTAGAACAGGGAAATCTGATTTTTTTATGCCCAGCTCCTGAAGTGCCTCATGAAACAGCTGCTGCGCGCGTTCTTTATCGCCATCGACGATTCCCATCCCCTGTTCGCGAAGCAGTGTATGTGTAAAAGGAAGAGGCGTGATCGCGGGAGAGCCGCTGTAATTCAGCGCTTTGATGAGAGCTTCTCGGCTCACACCATAAGCGAGCGCTTGTCTCAACTTGGGATGTGTGAAGGGAAATCTTCTTACGTTGAAGACATACCAGAAGATTCGAGGAATAGAAGTTGTTTCCACTTTTTCGTTCTGCCCAGAATCGGATGAAGAATCCCAAAGATTGAGCGGCCGACCAAACCAGTCGATTTCGTCATTCTTGAACATCTGCTGGGCTGTGTAATTATTGTTCTGAGTAATCAGAACTTGATCAAGTTCGATGTGTTTTGCATTCCAATACAAAGCATTTTTCACCAACTCGTACCCGCGAGAAGAGTTGCGCTTTTTCAATTGAAAGGGACCATTGCAAACATACCCCTTTCCCTCTTCCACTGCCCAATTGGGATGAATCTTGTCGATGCGATGGTTTACAGGAGAATAGAGAGTGAATGCTGTTAATTCCAAAAAGTAGGGAGCTGGGTGATCCAGTTCAACCAGGAGTGTCCAATCGTCGATCGCTTTTACGCCAACGTCATCGACGGGAACTTTCCCCTCTCTCGCAAGTTTTGCATTTTTGATCGGATAAAAAAGATAGGCGAATGGCGTCGAAAAGTTGGGAGAGAGGATTTTTTTCCATGCATATTCAAAATCGTGTGCAGTCACGCGATCACCATTCGACCAGAGGGTATCGCGTAGTTTGAAAATATAACGTTTATGATCGGTGGAGACTTCGAGGGATTTCGCGATTGCATAAGCTGGCATACCGTATTTATCCATGCGCATAAGACCTTCAAAGAGCAGCTCAAGGAATCGTTCGGAGTCTTCGTCACCCCCAATTCGAGGATCGAGTGAAATCGGAAAGGAGAGATAACAGAGGCGCAAAATTTTTAGGCTGCTGAGCTTCTCCTGCCACGCCTGGATGCCTTGCCTAACCGCTGCGATAAATTTCCCCTGAAGATGATCTTGTGGGCAGTCGTAGATAAACCCTGTGCAGTAAGATCCTTGAATATCGACATGCGTCGAGCAGAGAGATTTGGGGTAGATCTCGAGGGCGTTCAGTGCACGCTGAACATGTTCGCGATAGGATGCGTCTTTGGCGCGAAGAAGCAAGAAGATATTCTCGCGCTTCTGCTCAACCTTTAAAACATAGCTGTCTCTTTTTGGAAGATCCGCAGCAATACCTTCAAGCAGGAGGCGGAAGAGCGTGTGAAGATTCGCAAGAGAAAGGGTGGCCTGCATTTCAATGGGTGTAAGGGCATAGAAAAAATCCTCGAGAAGATCGGGATGACGTTGAGCAATCTCAGGAAACGCGTTCTTCATCTCAGAGAACTGTTCGACCTGCTGAAGAATCATGCCCCCGTTGTAATCGCGCACCTCTCCAACCGCCTCTTGCAAGATGTGTATAACCCTCTGCCGGGCCAGGTAAAAATTTACCGAAGAGTCTGCACGTAAAAGAGTATTATCTTTAGGAATGCGTAGCCGAAATGTGGTTGCCTCTTTGGGATATTTTTTTCTGAGATAGCCTACCGTCTGTGTGCGATCCGGAATAAATTCGACTCGCGACTCAATTTTTTGAAAAAGAAGATCCAGTGATTTGGTCTGCTTTCGAAGAGCTCTTACCATGATTACCGTAAAGACGAGATCGCTTGTCGATTGCTGCTCGAAAGAGATCATCACCTGAGGAAGATCCGAGATATACTTCAGCTCTTGGCTTAGGATCAGGATATTTTTCATGATCTCTTCTTCATTTCGGACCATGAAAATCGAGGGAATCAACTTCTCGACGCTCGCCTTCAGCTCGTTAGAAAGAACCTTCTTAAGAAGCACCTTTTCCTGTGGACTGATCGGCTCTGCATCTTTCTTTTCGATCTCGAGATAGAGCGTACGGATCATATCTTGCGGCATCTGGAAGAGATAATACGAACCCTTCACAATCTGCGCTGCTGGGATGATCTTTTGGACGGCGAGCAGCACGTGCTTCTCCTCGAAAAACTCATAGCGATCCCGCAAGCAGATGGTAATCATGAGCCCAACAACTGACTTGGTCCCAAAAAGAAAGTGGAGTTTTGTAGGGGCCACGCGCAGCTCTAGATGTCTCTCCTCGGGAAAGAGACCGATCGCACGCATGATGATCTTGCGTGTCATGTGGTGAGCTGCAAGGATTTTCGCGAGATGTCGAGGTGGCCTGCTCTCTAAAAACTCCTTTGTTGCGAGCGCAAGAAGTCTTTTTACGTCTACAAAAACTCCCTGGTCGAAAAGATGCGGATATTTTTGTAAAAGACGGACGAGATCTTGATGAATCAGTGTGGTTTTAAAATCTTGAGAAAGGCTTTTAACCTCAAGCAAATTATGCGCAAAATAGCGTGTTTTTACGACCTGGACGATCTCTTTTGTGAGAAGTGGGAGGTTTTTTTTAAAAAGACCAAGTTGAACAGAGTCCTCTACAAGAATTTGCAAGTGAATGAAAAGTAAACTTTCATGCGGAAAGTTTTCAAAATGAAAATAGAGATGCTGGAAGGAAAGTATAGGGATCTCTTTATCGCGTAGAAGTTGACTCTTGATGTAGTCACGCAAAAGAGCTTCGGTCTTTTGTATTTTGGAACCAGGGCAGAGAAGCAAAAGAGGCAAAAGACTGGGAGAAGTTTCGGGAAGAGTCCACTTCAAAAGGGGGAGGGATTCTTGAATCCAGGTAAGAAAATCCTTCTCATCCTCAAACGAAAGCCCCTCAAGAAGCTGCTCCTCCAACATCTGGGCGGAGCTTTTGATATAGGAAGCCAGTTCTGGCGACTCGATTGGACTTCCTAATTGCGGAAGAATTTTCCAGCGAAAATGGCGTCCTCCGTCCTCATGCAAAGGCGAAAAAGAAAAATCGGCCTGTGTAGTGTCTTTCATCCTATACCAATTTAAGAGATCAAAAAGATTTAATTAAATAGTTATTTAGCCTAAAATTGGACGCCATGAGAAATACCCTGTTGCTTATAATGACTTTTTGTTGCGCCTCATGCAGCAAAATCGAACAGAAGGAGAAGAAGAATTTGCTACCCATCAGCATGTCTACAGAGGTTCGTTCTCTTGATCCGAGTATTGGAATAGACGACTCCTCCCAGATTATCCTCCGGATGTTGTTCGAAGGGTTGATGACTCTGGATCTCTCTGGAAATCTTGTTCCTGCTGCGGCAGAACGTTATGAGATCTCCTCGGATCTTAAAACCTACACCTTCTTCTTACGTGATAGCAAATGGTCCAATGGAGAGCCCGTAACTGCTTATGATTTTGAGTACTCATGGAAGCGCGTGATTGGACGGAGCACCAAAGGCGCAGCTGTACACAACTACTATCCAATCAAAAACGTACAATCGTTTGTGCAGAAAAAAACATCGCTTGACGAAGTGGGCATCAAGGCACTTAACGCAAAAACTTTGCGTGTTGAACTTGAGCACCCCACCCCCTATTTTTTAGAGGTGATCTCTACCTCTTCGTTTTTCCCCATCAACGCTGAAATAGACAAGAAAAATCCAGATTGGATGAATGAGGCTGGCGACACGTTCATTTCCAACGGGCCTTTCATTCTCGCACAACATAAACAAAACGATGAGATCATCGTTCTAAAGAATCCCCACTACTGGGACCGCGATCATGTCAAACTCGCCGGCATTAAGATCGCAATTGTTCAAGAGGGTCTTACGCAACTCCACATGTTCGAAAAAAATGAACTTGTATGGACGGGAAAACCACTTTCACGCATTCCTCTCGATGCTCTTCCTGCTCTGAAAAAGCGCGGGGATTTAACGTTTGTCCCCTCCATGGGCATCTACTGGTACTTCATCAACACGGAGGCTTTCCCTTTCAATAACAAGAAGATGCGTAAAGCTTTTGCTTATGCGCTCCACCGAAAAGAGATCACAGATCACATTCTTCAAGAAGGAGAGATGCCCGCGCTCGGCGTGCTTCCCAAATCCCTGAATGTTTATACAGATCCTTATTTCCCTGATAACAACGTAGAGCAGGCAAGAAAACTCTTTGCTGAAGCACTTCAAGAACTGGGCATCACGAAGGAACAACTTCCTCCAATCGTCTTGAGTTACAACTCCTCAGAATACCATCAACGCACCTCCCAAATTGCCCAAGAACAATGGGAGAAGGCTTTCGATATTCGCGTTGTATTGCAGCAAGAAGAATGGAAAGTTCACTACCAGAACCTGGTCAAGGGGAATTTTCAAATCGGCGGTATGGGATGGCACTCTTGGCTTCGCGATCCGATCTACATCATGCAAACATTCCGTTTCCGCTCAGATGGCGTTAATATGTCTCGCTGGGAAAATCCGGTCTATCAAGCCCTTCTCAATGACACTGAAATGGAAGTGGACAACGAGAAGCGAAGAGAGAAGTTTTTCCTCGCTGAAAAATTGCTGATGGAAGAAATGCCCGTGATCCCGATGTATTTCACCTCGATCTGCTACGCGAAGAAAAAGAACCTTAAAAATGTCTACGTCTCAGAGCTCAATCAGCTCGACTTCAAATGGGCAGAGTACGAGAAGAAGTGATGATCGATGAATGATGAGTGATGGACGAAAGAGAAGAAAGAATTTAAACCCCTCCTTCTTTGGCTCAGTACTCTCGGTGTACTCGGTGTTAAAATATCCTGCTTTTGCCTTCTGCGCTTATTATTCGTCGATCAGCGTTTCTTTTTTTCTGGTTTTTAGACCGATGAGTTCGAGAATCTCATGAACGCGTAGTACCCAAGCGGCTACGAGAAGAACAACGAGAAAGCAAGCTCCTCCTACACCTAGAGAGAAGAACTGATCCTGTAAGGAGCGCGTGAAGAGAGGCTCCTTGCCTTGAACAACCGCGAGGGTGGGATCGGCAAAAAGTGTAGCCGCGACGGCAAATGCGCAAAGTGCGGCCACGAAGGTACAAAGAGAGATCTTGACAACGGTACGGAAAAACAGAGAATCCCAAAGCACTCCAATTTTTCCTTCGAGTTTTTTTCTGAGGTAGGAAAAGTTGAAAAGAGCGCTGAGGCTTGTTGCAAGGGCGATGCTAAAGGCTCCCCACTTCAGCACAAAGATCATGAGTGAATTAGCCAGAACATGCAAAAGAACGGCATAGAGGGCCCCTTTCATCGGTGTTTTGTAATCTTTCTGGGCGTAAAATGCGGGAGCTAAAAGAAGGATCCCAGCTGCAGGAAGAAGTCCGAGGCTATATCCCCAGAGGCAAAGAAGCGTTTCATATGTAGCGACTTGAGAAAAATCGCCATGTCCATAGAAGAGATTGACAATAGATGCTCCTAAAACAAACAGCACCACTGCGGCAGGAAGCATTAAGCTAATGCACTTGACTAGAGAAGAGAGCAGCAGCGTGCGAAATGTCGTCCACTCTCCCCTTTCGGAAGCTCTTGAAAGAGAGGGCAAAAGAGCGGAGGAGAGGGCTACTCCCAAAAGCGCCAGGGGAAACTGCTGAATGCGGATGGCGTACCAGAGATAGGCGGGGCCTTCGAGAGAGGCGAACCTGGCGAAGATCGCATCAAGGGCACTGTTAACCTGCATGGCACCGATGCCGATAACCCCCAAAAAGATCGGGATCACAATTTTACGGAGTTCGGCTGAGAAGAGTTTGGGTTGAAAAAATTCTCGAAACGGGAGCGTACCACGAAAAAACTTCACCATTTTTGGCACGGTGACGGCCCATTGCATAAAGAAAGCGAACACGATGGCAATCGCAAGGAGTGGCATCGCTTGTTCGGGGGTTAAATCTCTTAGCCACAAGACGGCACCAATCCACACGGCATTGAAGGCAACAGGGGCAAATCCGGATAGAAAAAACCGCCCTTCGCACTGCAGTAGCGCAGAACCGAGTCCAAAAAGGCAGATAAAAACAATCCCAGGCATCATCAGCATCGTCAGCTGTAAAATTTCAGCTGTTCCCTCCCCTACCCCCACATTCAACCATGTCCAAAGCCCTCCTTCGAAAAGGATTGCTATTAGCAGCAGAAAACTTGCCAGGGAGAAGAAGAGATCGCGAAAAAAGCGCGCACCCGCTTCACTAGAGATGGCTCGCAAACTTTCAAAGTGTGGAATAAACCCATTTGCCATCTGCCCCTCGCCAAAAAGGCGTCTAATGAGGTTGGAGAAGCGGAAGGCGACCATAAATGCAGCCAGCGCAGGGTGGCTTCCGAAGCACCAGGCCATCGAAAGATCACGTACTAGCCCAGTGACCCGACTGATTAGGGTGCCTGAAAGAAAGTGGAAGGCAGATTTGAAGAGTGTACGAGGTTGTTCTGGAGACATATTGATTTGTAAAGTTACTACATTTCTCATATAATCTTGCTTTTTTGAAAAGCTTTATGAAAAAAACGCCTTCTGACGAACTTCTCATTGGCGCTCACACCTCGATTGCGGGGGGAGTCCATAATGCTCTCCTTGAAGGGGCGGCGATCGGCGCAACGACGGTACAAATTTTTACGAGCAACCAGAGACAGTGGAAGGGAAAGCCTATTCCTGAGAAAGAGCTTGAGCTCTGGCATGAGACTTTGCAAAGCACGGGTCTCAAAAAAATTATGAGCCATGACAGCTACTTGATCAATCTCGGTTCTCCAGATGCTGATGGTTTGCACAAGAGCCGTAAGACGTTTAAAGAAGAGATCGAGCGTTGTCACAAGCTGAAAATCACCTACCTAAACTTTCATCCAGGAGCGGCACTCGGCGCAGATGAGATGGCGTGTTTAAATACGATTTCTGAAAGCCTGCTCGAGTGTGAATCCTTATTGGAAAAGGGTTCAACGAGAGTGCTTTTGGAGGCAACAGCCGGTCAGGGAACCAGTGTGGGTCACCGTTTCGAACATTTAGCGTATGTGATCGACAAGGTACATAAAAAGATTCCGATCGGCGTGTGTATCGACACATGCCACATTTTTGCCGCGGGTTATGACATCCGCACAAAAGCGGGATGGGAAAAGGTTTTGAAAGAATTTGATGAGATCGTAGGGCTCAAACACCTCTATGCATTCCATCTCAATGACTCGATGAAACCACTTGGCTCCAGACGCGACAGGCACGCCTCTCTTGGAAAGGGAGAGATCGGCATCGAATGTTTCAAAGTTTTGATGAACCACCCCGACCTGCGCGAGCTTCCAAAATATTTGGAGACGCCAGTTACAGAAATATGGAAAGATGAGATTCAGCTACTGCGAGATTTAGCCAAATGAAACATACAAAAATTAAGAGAATACAAGCTTCTGAGATTGGGAAAACGTTAACAGTTTGCGGATGGATTCGTTCGGTTCGTGATCAGAAAAACTTTGCATTTATTGAACTGAACGATGGCTCAACCCTCTCTTCCCTGCAGATTGTGGCAGATGCATCTCAGATGTCTCCTCAGCTGACAACCGGTGCGTCCATTGGCGTTACGGGAAAACTCGTAGAAAGCCCCGGCCAAAAACAGAAGTGGGAACTCAAAGCGGAAAAGATCCAGCTATTTGGCACCTGCTCTCCCGAGGATTATCCTCTGCAAAAAAAGCGCCACTCGTTTGAATTTTTGCGCACAATCGCACATCTCCGTCCGCGCACGAACACGCAAGGCGCGGTGATGCGTATTCGTCATGCTCTTGCAATGGCAACTCACGCTTTTTTTGAGGAGCGTGGCTTTCTTTACGTCCATACGCCCATCATCACGGCGTCGGATGCAGAGGGAGGCGGCAAGCAGTTTGGCGTCACCAGCATGGATTTAAAATCGCTCCCGCGTCTCAAAGATGGGGCTGTCGACTATTCGCAAGATTTTTTTGGGCGTCCTGCCTACCTCACAGTTTCTGGGCAGCTTAACGGGGAGGCTCTCGCCTGCGCACTTTCGGATATCTACACTTTTGGGCCCACCTTCCGCGCAGAACCCTCTACAACGACAAGGCACCTTGCTGAATTCTGGATGATCGAGCCTGAAATGGCTTTTGCGGATCTCGAGGATGACATGGAGTGCGCTGAAGGTTATTTAAAATATGTCACAAAATATGCGCTTGAGCATTGCCACGAGGATCTCGAGCTCTTCGATCAGTTTATTGAAAAGGGTCTTCTGGAACGGTTAAAGCATGTTGCGAGCTCTCCTTTTGTACGTCTGACCTACACAGAGGCGATTGAAATTCTTCAGCAATCGGGAAAATCTTTTGCATTCCCTGTTTCCTGGGGAATGGATCTCCAATCGGAACACGAGCGGTTTCTCGCAGAAGAGCACTGCAAAAAACCGGTGATCCTCACCAACTACCCTGCAAAAATTAAATCGTTCTACATGCGCGCCAACGAAGATGGTAAGACCGTAGCAGCCATGGATGTGCTCGTCCCAAAAATCGGCGAGATCATCGGCGGAAGCCAACGTGAAGAGCGCCACGATATCTTGAAAAAGAAGATCGAGGAGTTCGGTCTTCGAGCAGAGGACTACTGGTGGTACCTCCAACTTCGCCAGTATGGCACTGTGCCCCATGCGGGCTTCGGCGTTGGGTTCGAGCGGCTGATCCTGTTCATCACGGGCATGGAGAATATCCGCGATGTGATTCCATTCCCTCGCTTCCCCGGGCACGCAGAATTCTAGTTTCGTAAAAAAATTTTTTTGCTATGGAAGGAAAGAATGGCACGCCTTTCCTTACGCAGCTACATTTTATTCACCTCGATCCTGACGACACAGGCTCTTTTTGCCACGGACTATGTCTGGAACGATCTCGGTACAGGAAACTGGAATGATAACGCAAACTGGACCCCTTCCGGATTCCCCAATGCTGCCGGAGACACAGCCACATTTTCGACTCTGACGACCAATACATCGGTAACTCTGGGGATTCCCATCACCGTCGGAACCATTACCTTCAGCTACGCAAGCGGCCTAGAGTCAGGTATTGTTGGGGTGGAAACTTTGACATTTGCAAATGGGGGCTCCATCCAGGTCACGAGTGCTAACTCCCCCACCATACGAATCCAGGTGCCTACCCTCATCAATACAAGCTTCACCGCCAACCAAGCCTCGACGTCAACATTCACTCACGAATCCAGCATCGGCGAAACTGTGGCAGGAAGTGCCCTCATAAAAACAGGTGTGGGGAATTTCGATGTGTTCACCAGCGCCGCTCCAAATACTTATACTGGAACAACGACCGTGAATGATGGGCTTTTAAATCTGTCAAAAAATGATAACGTCATTTCTATCGCTGGAAACCTCACCATCGCAAACAGTCCTGCTACGCAAACAGCATTCGTCAGCGCCACAACTTTAGGACAGATCTCCTCAACCTCTGCTCTCACCATCCAAGGCACAGGCGCGACACCAACGACTGCGGCGGTGTTTAACATGGGTTCGGGTAATACGATCGGAAGCTTAAACTTCGTTCAAGGCCAAATCTTCTTTAATGATTTCAACCTGAGTTTGAATAGCACGGGAACCGTGCTCTCGATGGGCGGTGGCGGAACAGGTTCTCCGGCGACGCTGGATGGCAATATCATTCTTTCTGGGGGTGCAGGAGGCACGATCGTACGAACAGCTGGCGCCGACCAGGCTGTGATCAACAGTGCCAATCCCTCGCCATTTTTCCAACTTACGGGCGGCACCTACACCTTTAACATCAATACAAATGCCGCCGATACGATGACGATCACGAGTCCGATTACAGAAACGGCGACGAGTAACATCACAAAAGCACTCGATGGCACGCTGATTTTTAACTCTTCGGGCAACTCCTACACAGGGCTTACAACGGTGTCGGCAGGAACACTCCAGCTCAGCTCATCCGGTATTGCAGCACCCGGGAATGTGACAGTCAGTAGCGGTGCCACCCTAAGCACAACTGCGGCCAACCAGTTCACCGACACTGTTTCTGCGCTTACGATCGATGGCACGTTTAATCTTAATGGTAACAATCAGGGCATCGGAAATCTCAGTGGCGCTTCGACAGGCGTGATCTCTCTGGGAGCTGGAACGCTAGCCGTAGCCGCTTCTGGAACCACGACCTATGCCGGCGCGATCACCGGCACGGGAGGTCTCACCCACCAGGGCCTCGGGGTCTTGGTCCTCTCCAATAGCGTTGGCGGAAACACCTACTCGGGAGCCACGACATCTTTGGGAGGAACAATTCGTGCGGGCGCGAACAATGCTTTCTCTCCAAATTCTAACTGCGCACTGAACGCGGCTACTGCTACACTCGATCTGAATGGGTTCAATGAAACAATCGGCTTACTCTCTTCCAGCTTAGATAACGGAGTGGTCTCTTTAGGTAGCGGCACGCTGACGCTGGGTAATGCTGGGAGTTCTTCCTTTGACGGCGTCATCACGGGAACAGGTGGGATCACAAAACAGGGTGCAGGAACTATCTCTCTAACTGGTCTATCCTCGAATACGTTTAACGGGTTGACAACAGTCACTGCAGGAACACTAGAGCTTGCAAAAAGTGCAGGCATTGCTGCTGTCTCCGGAAATGTTCTCATCAATGGGACAGGAACCCTACAAGCATCGGGCAACCAATTTGGTCCAACAACAATCATCACGCTTGACTCAGCCACGGCTGCTCTATCAGGCGGCCCCGAGGTTCCACGCCTGATATTTAACACGGGATCGATGGCTGCGGTTCCATCCATCACCTTGACGAGCTCGGGAACAGCCCTGACAATGCTCGACGTTACCATTCCTTCCAACATCACTTTTCAAGCCGCAACCACAAGCGTAGATTTTAATCCCGTAACGACCGCAACGATTTCAGGTACGATAACTCCTGCAGGGACAACAACCACATTTAATGCAAATTCTGGCACAACGCATGTAGAACGTATTGTTGGAGGAGGTTCGTTCACAGAAGCACTCGTAAAAAATGGCGCGGCTACGCTGGTTTTGGATGGAACCAATCCCAACAACAGCTTAGGGTTAACCACATTAAATGCGGGAACGCTCGTGCTTAATAAGCCAGCAAGTACGACAGCGGTGAATGCCGCGACGATCAACGGAGGAACGCTGCGTACGGATGCAGTAAATCAGTTTGACCAGACCGGTAGTGGAGCGATTGTCACATTAAATTCTGGCACATTCAATCTCAATGGAAATGGCCAGATCGTGGAAACTTTCACCTATGCTGGAGGTACGCTCACCGGCGGTGGTGCTACACTTACACTTGCCGCCACTAACATGCTCAATATCACCGGGGGAAATACCATCTCTATCCCTCTTAATTTGGGCAGTGTTGTTCCAGATGCGAATAACGTTGTCTTCATCCCTTCCGGCGCCTCAACGGCTACCCTATCTGGCCCTGTGGATATCTCGGGTACACCCACGTTTAATATTGGCCATGCCACCGCGTCTCCAGATATGCTCATTAGCGGCGTGATCAGTGGCGGCAGTGGTGGTCTCGTCAAGGCAGGCGCTGGAGTTCTCCGTCTTTCTGGAGCCAATACATACGCTGCAACCACAACTATCAATGCAGGAACATTGCAATCCGGCGCGGCGAATACATTTCCCAGCACCTCTGTATTTACGATCAATGCAAGTGGGACGCTAGACCTCAACAGTAATAACCAGACCATCGACGAGTTTTCAGGCACAGGAAGCGTGACCTTGGGGAGCGCCGTCCTCACAACAGGCGCCACAGCAGGAACCGTCACCTTTTCAGGAAACATTTCAGGAGCGGGATCGCTCGTCAAGCAGAACGCTGGCACCCTCGTCTTAACGGGAACCAATAGTTATCTAGGCGGAACCACGGTGTCGACAGGGGTACTCCAAGGAAATGCTACGGGTCTTCAGGGCAATATACTCAACAACGCCTCTCTTGTTTTTGATCAGGCGACGACAGGAACATATGCAGGCACCCTCACCGGCAATGGCACTCTTACAAAACAAAACAGCGGGAATCTGATTATTTCAGGAGCAAGCCCCGCCTTCACGGGAACGACAACCGTTTCTGCAGGCCGCATGAGCGTGAATGGAGCCCTGGCTTCAAGCGCATTTACCGTGGGCGGTAGCGGAACACTGGGAGGAACAGGAACGATCACGAGTAACGTCACAGTCAACGGAACGCTTGCTCCAGGCAATAGTATCGGGACGATCAGTATCGTTGGAGATGTGATCCAGGCATCGGGCTCAACACTCGAGATTGAAGTAAGCCCGACAGATGCGGATCGCCTGAATATCACTGGATCCTACACGATCCAGCCTGGTGCGACACTCCTTATTATCCCCTCGGCCGGTATTTATCCTCCCACTTTCGTACGCACGATCGTGGATGCAGCTCCTGGATCGCTTTCGGGTACATTTTCTAATGTCGTGGTCACACTTCCGACCTTCACTGCTTCGGTAACCTACAACGCGGGACTCGGCGACATCATTTTGGCGAACATCTCCGAACTCCCATTTGCCACCGTTGTCGTAGGCGGCAATGCCGGTGCTGTCGCCACCTGTCTAGACACTCTTTCAGCGCCTGCGGGGAGCGATCTGGAGCTTGTCCTCGCAGAACTGCGTATGATTCCGACAGTTGAGGGTCTCACCGAAGCGCTTAGCCTGATGCAGCCCTCTCAATATACTGCGCTTGCAATGGCGCAAGAAAATGCAACGCTTTACACAAACGATACGATCTTCCAAAGACTTCTGCAGACGACACAAATCTGCCCTCGCCCCTGCAAAAAGGTAGCACCTAAGGCAATCGCAGCTCCAACTCCAGAAACAAAGCGCAAGGCGAGACGCCGTGCGAAAGCGCTCCGAGAATCCGCCCCAGTAGAAACACCTGAAATTTGCCCCAAAGAAAAACATCTCGCATTTTGGGCGGCACCCTTTGGAGCTCTATCACATCAAAGCCGTGAAAGTGGCCAGGTTGGATTTGATACCGGTACAGGAGGCGTTACAACAGGTCTCGATTTTAGCCCCTCGCGTAACTGGACCTTTGGAGGCGCGGTCGGCTACAGCTACGTACACCTGAAATGGGACCACGGGCGCGGCAAAAGCAATATGCAGAATGGCTACGGCGCCCTCTATGCAGGCGTGACAGGAAAATACGCTTATCTCTTCGGAACAGCGATGGGCAGTTTTAATCATTATGACGCTTCTCGCCATATGGTCTTCGGTGACGGGCTGCTCACAGATATCGACCGCCATGCGAAGAGCAATCACAACGGCTGGCAAGGTTCAGGTCACATGCAAGGAGGTCTCCTCTTCGGCAAGAAGCTACAGTTCTCTCCATTTGCAAGGGCAGACTACATCTACGTGCATGAGAACAGCTTTAATGAACATGGAGCAAATAGCCTCGACCTTCGCGTTGAGAAGAAAAATTCTGATCTCTTACAAGGCGAAGCCGGCATCGAATTCTCCCGCTGCTTCTCGGTGAGCGAAAATAAGGTCTCCCCTTCGCTCGGTTTAAGCGCGATTCGCGAGTGGCGCTTCACCGGCAAGCGCTACAAATCTAGCTTTGAAGGATCTTCATGTGTGATGCACACAACAGGAATGAATCCCGACCGCACGCTCTTTAGCGGCACACTGGGTCTTACCATTCTTCTTCCCGATGAGAATCGCACCCTCTCCTTCGACTACAAGGGCAAGTGGGGCAAAGAGTTCCACGACAACCGCCTCATGGCGCAGTTTCTCATCCGCTTCTAATTTAGAAAAAAGTCTTGCTCGCGCGCGCGAACTGGGTTAAAAATTTCCTATTTACGCGCATCACGACCTCATGAAAAAAGCTGCCCACGAAAAAACTTCATCGAGATTTTTCTACGCACACACTCTGTGTTCTCTATGTTTTTTTGGATTGTCTCTTTTTTCATTTGCACATCTGTATGCAGACGAAAATTCATTGCAAGATACCCATAAAAAAGTCGTCATCGCAAAAAAAGATGATTGTGAAAGGCCTCCGAAACAGGGGCCTCGAGGCCCCGATGGTCCACCCGGATCTCCGGGACCAGTGGGACCCGAAGGCCGAACCGGACCGACAGGACCCACGAATGCTTCCGTAGCAGGATCTATCGGAGTGACGGGACCAACGGGGCCAACAGGTCCCGGCTTGGCGGGCCCGGCAGGAGCGAGAGGTGTTACGGGCCCTACGGGCCCAGAAGTCCCTGGTGCGACAGGACCTACTGGAATTTTGGGAAGCACGGGTCCGACGGGAATGACGGGGCCGACGGGACCCACTGGTGCTTTCGGACCAACAGGTATCACGGGACCCACAGGAGTTACGGGAATAACGGGAGGGTTTTCACCTACAGGTCCAACTGGCCCTGCAGGCTCTATGGGAGAGGCGGGATCCGCAGGCCAAACAGGGCCGACAGGACCGTTCGGACTTACAGGAGCAACTGGCCCGACTGGAATTGCTGGTGAGTTAGGGTCCACAGGAGTGACGGGACCTACAGGCGCCATCGGAGGCGCGGGATCCGCAGGCCAAACAGGGCCCACAGGTTTGACAGGACCGACTGGGATAACGGGAACTACGGGCCCCACAGGAATGACCGGGGCGACTGGCCCAAACGGAGCGACGGGAGCGACGGGACCCATAGGTGTAATGGGGGCAATAGGCTCTACTGGAGCATCGGGACCGCAAGGTGAGAAAGGATCCACAGGAGCTACGGGAACAGCGGGTCCTGCTGGAGGATTGGGGAAAACCGGTGTCACGGGGTCCACGGGACCCACGGGACCCGCAGGAAGTTTGGGACAACCAGGTTTTCCGGGAACTACAGGTATAACAGGTGTGACTGGAGTATGGGGAACACCCGGACCCATGGGTATTACGGGATCTACCGGCGTTACCGGCACGACTGGGCCAACAGGTGCTACAGGAACGATCGGACCTACAGGAGCCACGGGCATGACAGGACCAACGGGCCCTGTTGGCGTAATAGGAGTTATAGGTCCTACTGGAGCCACGGGCCCTACAGGCATGACAGGACCAACTGGTATCCCAGGAATAACGGGCCCGACGGGTGCAACGGGACCAACAGGTTCAACGGGCCCGACAGGTTCAACGGGACCAACAGGTACAACAGGAGCAACTGGGCCCACAGGCGCGACGGGTGCTATCGGAGCGACAGGTGGTACCGGGCCGACTGGAATGACCGGGCCAACTGGGGCCGCGGGACCGACAGGCCGAACCGGCCCCACAGGCCCCACGGGCCCAACAGGGCCAACAGGGCCGACTGGACCACCCGGAAGTCTTTCGGAGGATTTTGCATGGATCTATCGCGCAAGCGGTGCCGGGACAACTGGAGTTCTGGCTGGTGCTCTCGTGCCCTTCAATGTGATCACAAACCAACCCCCAAATTCAAGGATCTCTTTAAATACAGTAACAGGTGTCGTCACCATCAATGATCGGGGATATTATCTGGTCTGTTTTGGGGGGATGAATCCCTCAGCCCTTGCCAATCAAAAACTTCAGCTGCGCGTGAATGGAGTCGTTCAGGCAAACCAGCAAACAAACTGCACGACTGCGGGGGGGGATGCAGCCGTAATGAGCTTAACCGTTATTGTGAACATCCCAACTGTTGGCTCAACCCTCGATGTTCAAAATCCGGTGGGAGCTCCGGCGCTTGGTCTAAACAACACTAATAACACAGCGCCAGGTGTTCAAGCATTTATCTCCATCGTGAAGTTGCAGTAACAATAGCCCTTCTGAAAAAAGATCTTGCTTGCTCTCTAAAACTCAGTTAAAAATTTCGTATCTAATTTATGTGTTACCGGAAGTTCTCGCTACATGAGAAAAGAAACTGAACAACAAGATTCGTCGCGAGTGAGCAGAACAAAAGCAGATCACATCCTCTCGACGTCTCTCTCTAAGCATCCCCTCGTCTCTCTATGCTTTTCCGGCATCTTTATCTTTTCCTTTATAGGACTATCAGCAGATGAACCCTCCAGTTCAACATCGCGTCTGTCAGAAAAACAGGTTATTGCAAAACGAGATCACTGCGAAAAAACTCCAAAGCAGGGACCACCGGGTGCCCCGGGGGCAGCCGGCGTAACGGGACCGACTGGGCCGACAGGTTCAGGGCCAACTGGCCCAGCAGGCCCTGGCACTACAGGGCCCACAGGAACTACAGGGCCGACCGGACCGATGGGTCTTGGGCAGACTGGTCCCACTGGTCCAACAGGATCGACTGGAGTGACAGGACCGATGGGTGGAGGGATGACGGGACCGACCGGAGCAACCGGCACTACAGGACCAGCGGGACTTTTTGGGGCTACCGGAGTGACAGGGTCTACTGGATCGACAGGGATGACAGGGCCAACGGGCAATGTTGGACCCACCGGTTCAACGGGGCCTACCGGCCCAACTGGAGTGACAGGAGTCACGGGCATGACAGGTCCCACCGGAACCACAGGGCCAACTGGACCGATGGGCATTGGCCAAACAGGATCCACCGGACCTACCGGAATGACCGGACCTACCGGGATGACCGGCACGACAGGAGTTACCGGACCCACTGGAATCACAGGAGCGACGGGGGTCACGGGGGGCACGGGCCCAACAGGAATTACTGGACCTACGGGAAGTTTTGGACCCCGTGGTGAAACGGGGTCTACCGGCCCAACAGGAGTAACAGGAACCACTGGGCCCACAGGAACTACAGGGCCGACTGGGGTCACCGGACCTACAGGTATAACTGGACCCACGGGCGTTACTGGATCCACAGGAGCAACGGGAGTCACAGGGCCAACGGGGGTCACGGGTCCGACGGGCACGACAGGCAACACAGGACCCACAGGCGTAACCGGACCGACAGGGCCCACGGGAGCGACGGGCGTCACTGGACCCACAGGAACTACAGGGCCGACTGGAGTTACAGGTGTAACGGGACTCACAGGGCCGACTGGTCCTATCGGAATTATCGGACCTCAGGGTGCGACCGGTGCCACAGGTCCAACGGGCGTTACCGGACCAACTGGCGTCACAGGATCTACCGGACCGACAGGGTCTACAGGCTCTACAGGTGTAACCGGCCCTACAGGTGGGTTCGGAACTCAAGGCCCAACGGGAGCCACTGGTCCAACGGGAAGCACAGGCCCAACGGGATCGACAGGACCAACTGGTCCCACCGGTCCACGGGGACCTGTTGGTGCTACAGGCCCGACAGGGGTGACAGGACCCACAGGAGTAGCTGGCGTAGCCGGTGCGACGGGCCCAACAGGAGCCACTGGCCCAACAGGAGTTACCGGCCCTACCGGCCCAACGGGACGCACCGGCCCCACCGGACCAAAAGGAAGTCTCAACGCGGATTTTGCCTGGATCTACATTCCCAGTAGTGGAGCGGCAACCGCAGTGGCAAACGGCGCAGCCATCCCTTTCAATACGATTGCGAATCGTCCCTCGCCAACGAACATCTCTTTAAATACCGTAACAGGCGTCGTTACGATCAACGACGTTGGCTTCTATCAGTTCTCATGGGGAGCAATGAACAACGCAAACCTTGGAAACCAGAAGTTTTCCCTCAGCATCAACGGAGTGATTCTTGATAACCAAGTATCGAATGGAACAACGGCAGGTGGCAGTCGCACGCTTGTGAGCCTCACCGTGGTACAAGACATCACGGTCAGAGGAACTACGGTGAGAGTTGTCAACAGCTCAGGTGTTGGAGTGAACCTGAACAACTCTAATGCCGTTGCAGGTGGCGTAAAAGCCTTTTTGACTATCGTGAAATTACAATAGAGGAAAATGTGACATACAAATTCTTACTCGCGTATTTGTTTCTGATCGGTTCTCTTTCAGCAAATGCTATCGAGCTACAACCGAAAAAGTACAACCTCTCTGTGTGTGCGATTTTCAAGAACGAAGCGCACTATCTCAAGGAGTGGATCGAGTACCACCGCCTTGTCGGTGTTGACCATTTTTATCTCTACAATAACAACAGCACCGATCATTTCAAACGCGTCCTCGAGCCCTACATCAAAAAGGGAATCGTTTCACTCATCCACTGGCCCGACTACCACGGCAATCTCGAAGAAGATCAAATGTATATGTGGGCTCTCAGCACCCAACTTTCGGCCTACGAAAACGCAAAAATTAAAGCTGCAAAAGAGAGCAAATGGCTCGCCCTCATCGATATCGATGAGTTCCTCGTCCCTTTTGAAAAGAGCACACTTCCGGAGCAGCTTGCTGCCTATGATGGGTACGCAGCAGTCACTCTGTCGCGCATCTTTTTTGATGCATCGAAGAGAGATGTGATCCCTCGCAGACGACTCGTCATCGAAGCCCTCGAGCTCACACACGCGCAGGAGAATCCGCAAAAAGCTGTCTGCAAAACCATCTTCAAACCCGAACGAAGCATCGGTTTTACGTGGCAACCCTACCAACCTCTCATTCCAAATGGTGAGAAAACAATCGAACTCAAACAACATGATATCGGCGTTAATCGCTACGCCAATCGCTATGTTGAAGGAAAGCTCTTCTTTGGAAAAATGAGGGATAGACTCACGATCGACAACAGAACCCTTTCATCTGAGGATGTTTCCGCCCTTCTAGAAGATGGCTACGAGATCGAAGATCAAGAAAAACTCATCTACCGTTTTGTTCCACAACTCCTGCGCAACATGGGCTACATGCGGTAAAAAAGAAAAAGAGGAAGAAGCAAGATCCGCTTTTTTAGAAGTTGGTGTGCCAACAGGATTTTTTACCGAGAGGAGAGACCTCAAAACGGATGATCGGTTGATAGACTTTCCGATCTGACATATTGCATGGGCCATGTCTGTCTTTCTTCGAGCGCATCTGGTAGAGAGGGATCGAGACGATGATCTCCGCCTGATAGACAGCTTTAAAAACTGGGTCGTAACTCACACTTAAATCGAGCGCAAGATAGTCTTTGTATTGAGGACGAAGGCGTGCTTTTCCGCCGAGCGTTTTATCGTGGCACTTTCTCGCCAAATAGTAAGGCCCGGCAGCAGCATAGAGAAGAAAAGGCTGCTCTTTCGTGATCTGATACCCGATCTCGGCGTTGTACCCGTATGAGACCCCCTCGCACTTCCGATGGATCATAAAAAAGCCTCCTTCAAAATCATCGAATACGCATGTTGACTTGTGCTGATTACGTCCAATCGGGTAGTAGCAGTTCGCACGAAAATCCCACCTTTTTCCAAGAACTTCAATTCCCACACCAATCTGATTGTAGTGATGTGATGTTTTTAACCCCTGCCTATAGTCGTAAAAGAGATTGAAGCCAAGCATCTCACAAAAGGTGTTGTCCTCCGGAAGATATCTTCCTGCGATGCCCAAATTTGCTGCATAGGTGTTGTTATCGAAACGATGAACGCGTGCATCTATCATCGGGAGGATATGACCTAATCGATAATCTGGCGCAAGAAGGAGCGCTGCAGTGGAATAATCTGTTCCAAAACCGATCCCTTGTCCGGATCCCTGAACGTGGCTAAGCGCCATGCGTTTTGGAGTGGGCCAATAGTAGTTCTCATTGCCCTTTGGAATAGACGAAGGCGGAGGATGAGGTGGGGGTGGAGGATGAGTATCGGGAAGGGCAGCTAGAGATTCACGAGAGGAATCTTCAAAAGGAGCCAATGCTAAAGAGGGGTCGAAACTGGCGAACTCAAGTGAGTGAAGAATCTCATGATCGATCGGGATAATCCAACCTGAATCGGCAGAGTTACGATCAACTGCCCGACCAATTTTTATAACGACCATATAGGAGATGGCTAAACAACCGACGAATAAAAACCATCGTTGCCCTATATTTAACATTCCAAAATCCCCCTTTTTGGGTTTATATGTAAAAACTTTATAAGTAAATTAGATTGCGAGACTTAGATAATTATGATTTTGTTGAATGAAAATGCAAGAAACTAAAGGTTAACAACTTACTAGAAATTAGCTTGCCAGCACGAGCGCTTGCCGAGCGGCGAAACTTCAAACCGTTCGATCGGCTGATAGACCTGCCTATCGGACATCCCACAAGGCCCTCTCTTATTCTTCTTGGAAAGAATCTGATAGAAGGGAAGCGTCACAATTACCTGTAATTGGTAAACAGCCTTAAAAACAGAGTCGTAACTCGCTCTGAGATCAAGAGCTAGATAGTCTTTGTATTGAGGCCGCAGTCGCACCTCGCCTCCCACTGTCTTACTATGACACTTGCGCGCCATATAATAAGGCCCGGCAGCAGCGTAGAGAAGAAAGGGTTTTTCACCAGTGAGCAGATACCCCACTTCAGCATTATATCCATAGGAGACCCCCTCACACTTACGGTGGATCATGACAAATCCCCCATCAAAATCATCAAAAATGCACTTCACTTGATGCTTGCGATTACCGACGGGATAGTAACAGTTAGCGCGAAAGTCCCACCTTCTGCCTAAGACTTCAATCCCCGCACCAATCTGGTTGTAGTGACGATGCGTAGAAAACCCCTGGCGATAGTCATAAAATAGATTGAATCCCAAAATCTTACAGAAGCTGTCGGGCGGAGGTAAATAGCGAGCGGCAACGCCCGCATTTGCCGCATACGTATTGTTGTCAAAACGATGCACCCGAAGATCTAGCATAGGCATGATATGGCCTAGCTTATATTCGGTAGCAAAGAGAAGAGCGGCTGTGGAGTAGTCGGTTCCAAAGCCAACGCCACCGCTAGATCCTTGCACATGCCGGAAATCCACCCGCTTAGGAAGAAAAGAGTAGGTTGGCGGTGGTGGATAATCGCGGTCGATCTGCGCCGCAATCGCATGAGAGGTGCTATCATTCAGAGAGATCTCGCTCTGTTGATTTTCTACGATTTTTTGTGGAGAATGTCCCGCCATCTGAATTTCAAGATCAAGATCGAGTGAATCGGCAAAAAGACCATCATCTTCCACATACATTCGCGTGCTCTCTTTGCCCTCTGACGCCCTTTTTGCAAAGTCAGACTCTTCAGTTTGAGCAATCTCACGATCGACAATCTTTAATAACTCCTGATCGCTCTTCTCTTCTATTTCCAACCTCTCTGCACAGAAGTCGCTATCAACCCTCTTCCTCTCCCCAAATAAGGGTCTTTGAATGGTCTCGTCTCCTTTTCCTCCGACATCTATTTCCAATGCCTCAGTAAACTCGATCAAGCTCTCTTCGACATCCAATTTTTCCAGAGGCAGATTCTCACGATTTGAAATCGTTGGAACGTTCACAGGCGGGACTATCTGAGAGAGGTTCTTATCCTCCGAAAATTTAATCGAGTTGTTTTCAGTCTTCTCCTCGACTTCTAGCTGCTGAGCAAATACAGCTTCACTCTCGCTCGCTCCAAGAGAGAAAGAGATCGTTGCATTGCAGATCAGTAGAAAATACCGCTTCACTCCATGCTCCATGAGGATGGCCTATCCTTCCTTCTACATTAAAAAAATTTTTACGCAAACAGCTGCTCGTTGAGAGAAATCTTTCCTTTTGATATTTTTTTTGAAATTTATGATCCGTGCATTTTTACTTCTTTTCTCTCTTCCCCTGCTACTCATCAGTAAAGAACCTTCCGAGTCTCCGCCAAAACAAAAAATCTGTCTCAACATGATCGTAAAAGATGAGAGCCGAGTGATCTGTCGCTGTCTCGATTCGGTAAAAGGCTTCATCGACTACTGGGTGATTGTCGATACGGGATCGAAAGACGGAACGCAGAAGATCATCAAAAAGCATATGAAGGGCATTCCTGGCGAACTCCATGAGCGCAAATGGAAGAACTTTGGTGAGAGTCGAACAGAGGCACTAGAGCTTGCGCAAGGAAAGGGGGATTACATCCTCTTCATGGACGCCGATGATATTCTTGAATTTGATCCTGGATTTGAACGTCCGATTCTCAATGCGGATCTCTACCACATGTGGCGCGGCACCAAATCCTTCACCTATCTAAAACCGCAAATTGTGAGAGCTGATCTTCCCTGGAAATGGATCGGCGTGACACACGAGTATTTGGGTTGTGAAGTCCCCTATGTGTCAGAAACTCTCGAGCATGTCAGGTACGTATCGATCGATGATGGCGCGAGATCCCATGATCCTCAAAAATACTGGAAGAATGTCCACCTGCTCGAAGAGGGTTTGAAAAAAGAACCCAGCAATGACCGGTACGCATTTTATCTTGCAGAGAGTTATCGCGATGCTGGAGAAAAGGGAAAGGCGCTTGAATGCTATCAAAAACGGATCAAAATGGGAGGCTGGGCCGAAGAGGTCTTCTGGTCCAAACTCCAGGTCGCGCAGCTCCTTCAAAGACTCGGACTTCCTTCGAGTGTTGTGATCAACAGCTACATCGATGCGCACCAGTTTCGACCTCACCGCGTAGAACCAATCTACTTCATCGCTGAGATCTATAACCAGGAAGGCAATTACACAAAGGCATATGAGTGGCTCAAAAAAAGAGATCTCTATGCTAAACCCGCCCAAAAAGACAGCCTTTTTAACATGGATTGGATGGAAGAGTACGGTCTTCTTTTCCAACTCTCGATCTGCTCCTATTTTGTCGGGAAACATCAAGAATCTCTAGAAGCGTGCAACCGCCTCTTGCAAATCAATAACCTGCCTGAAAGCTGGCGTAAACAGACCGAGATCAACCGCGCATACCCCCTCGAAAAACTCGAAACCTCCCGAGCCATCAAGAAATAAACGTTTCTCACCAATCAACTTTCCCTTCGAAACTGCGAACTTCATCAGAGCAGTGGAAGATAGAGACACAGAGAAAAAGAGAGTTATTCTTGCGCCTTTGCGCAAGAATAACATGTCATCACGGCGATTTTCGTCCATGAAAAAACCAACTAGTCTTGGCATTTTTTCAGCTCCCCATCGGACCGTGTAAATAGTACTGCCGAGCGGCTGAAATAACATGATATGAATGATGAAGAGGCCTTGGAATTCTCCTCCATCATTTATACCATTAGTATCCTTCATATCATGTGATCTATTGCTCCGTCACACACCTTATCCATGAACCTATTCCCCCATCTCCTTCTTTTCAAAAGTGTTGCGACAAAATTCTCTGCGCTTGCAAGATTTTTTTCATGAAACTTTTCCTTTTCTCGTGTGTTTTTTTTGCCCTCCTGATCCCTTGTCATGCCGGCATTGAAGATCACTACCGCAAGCTAGAAAACAAAACAGCCGGCTTCGGCGTGAAGGACATCGACTTCATTTACATGATCAATTTAGATCAGAGACCCGAGCGCTGGATCCAGTGCACCATGCAGCTCGCCCCCTATGGAATTTACCCCCAACGCTTTCCCGGGATTTACGGGTGGACTATCCCTCCTTCCGTTTTGAACGAGATCGGCCTGAAATTTCAGCATGGCATGTGGAGCGGTTTTGAATATGTCTTGCATTTTGACCCCCATGGGAACGGAGAACGAACGTACATTCCTCTCGATGGAAAAGCCTATGGCAAAACTGTCTTTTCAGGATGGACTGTAATTGGCACAATCGGCTGCTCTCTCAGTCACCTCTCTGTGCTCTACGACGCGTACACTTCGGGCTATGAGACGATCTGGGTGATGGAAGATGACATCAGAATCCTCAAAGATCCTCGTCTTCTTTCGGACCTCATGGAAGAGCTAGATGCTTTAGTAGGTCCTGAAGGATGGGATGCTCTCTACACCGACTATGACTTTCTCGTTGTCGACAAAGAGAGAGATCTCTGCTCACAAATTCCGATGATGTGGCGACCCGATATGCCCTTTTTGAATATCAACCATCTTGCTGAGCACCAGGATGTCGGCGAAAAGTTCATGAAGATCGGCAGCCGCATGCGCGCCCATTCGATCATCTATCGCCGCTGCGGCATCAAAAAGATTCTCGATTTCTACAGAGAACACAACAACTTTCTTCCCTACGATCAAGAGATCGCTCTCGTGCCTGGCATTAAACTTTTCGTTGTGAAGGATACCGTCGTCTCCTTCCATGAGGTAACCTCAGATACCAGAGTTAAGCACTTCCCGAAGTAGCTTCTGATAGTCTTCATTTTTATGGGACTTGCGAACTTTATATTCGACGACACCTTCTACACCTTCGATTTTCGGAAGGTTATCTTCGTCATAGTTGATTATGATGAGAGTGAAATTCAGATCCGGGAAATAGCGTTCGAGTGCTTCCCTGAGCTCTTTTGCTTGCCGGGCATTTGGTGGAGCATACTTTTCATTCCACCAGTAGTTACCTCCTCCATTTTCAAAATCATATGCCGTACGGATAAAAAAAACATGCCCGGGATGATTTCGAATCTCTCGAAATCGGGCAATGCGTTTCTCATATTTTTCACGCATTGTCTTGAGCTGGTGCGCATACCTCTGCTCATCCCATTTGAGATCAGAAAAGGGCCAATCATGGCGAAATTCAATCTCGTAATGGTGATTTTCTAGGACGGGAGGATTCACCGGATCCCGAAAAACACTTTGCTCGTCTAGAAAAAAACGAAAGTCATCATTGAGAAGAGCAATAAATTTCTCGTGATTTAACGTGATTAGCCAATCGAATGGAAAAGCCCCTTTTCTGACCTGATTTTCTCGCAGCTGTACGGCCGCCTCACAATGCGATCCCAAACTTACAAATAGTGGGTTTGTAAGGTGCCCCTGCTCACCCTCTACACTGAGCCTTGAAAAAAACTGGTTGTATGCCGCGATTTTAATAGGCATGTATGAGGCATCTTTAGAGGGATTCGCGCGAGCCATGAAGAGACGGTCGGACAGCTTTCTTTCGATTTCGACCGTGTCTTTTTGATGCGTATTGATGATGATCAAAGTGAAGTTCAAGTCTGGAAATTTCTCCTTGATCGCTCGAAATAGACCACGCGCATTAGCCTCAGAAATTTCGATATTCTGCTCATTCTTATAGTAACGATGAGGGTCGCTCGTTGAATGGGGGTACGCAGCTCGAATGAAAAACACTCGTCCTCGATAGCGATTTAGTACGCGAAATCTCTCAATTCTTCTTTGATATTTTTCTTGGAGTTTTTGTGTGTTTGCAAAAAACTGACCTTCGCCAAAATTTCCCTCATGCAAAAACTCCAACTGATAATAGGTGTGTAGAAGGTGACCAGCAGGACCATAGGGAACAAATGAGTAGGGGCTCAAGAAATAGAGAAAATCATCCTGTAAAATCTCGATCAAGGCATCTCCATTGAATGAAACAATCCAGTCGAAAGGAAATGCAGCTTGTCTCAACCCACACTCTTTAAGCATGAGCGCCGGTTCGCAATGCGAACCCAAGCTGATGAAAAGAGGTCCTAGGAAGTTCTCTTGGAGATCAATATGATCTAGATTCTCAATCTCAGCACGAACATTGCTCAACGAGACGCAACACAGCACTAGAAAAACTGCGCGTAAAAAGCGTTGCATCTATACTCCATCTTGTCAAAATTTGATGACAATATGCCATGTCCATAAAATTTTTTCTCCTTTGGATTAGCTGCACATGCACCCTCTTTGCCGACCTAGAAGATCACCTCCGTCCCATCCAAAACAAGTCCGGTTCCCACTCGATGCGAAACATCGACTTCATCTACTTAATCAACCTGGACAAACGACCAGAAAAATATGCGAGATGTGTCGAACAGCTTGTTCCTTACAGCATAGAGCCCTACCGCTTCTCTGCGATCAATGGCTGGGAGCTCACTCTCGATACGATCAATGACGTGGGATTGAAGTATGCTCCATGGATGCCAGGCGGGAGGTGGGCAACCTGCTATTTACCCGAGAATGATGGAAAGCCTCTGGACGAACCCATGCATGTGCCTGGTCGCACCTATTTTTACCAAACGGTAGCTCCAGGTGCAATTGGATGTGTCCTCAGTCACCTCTCCATTCTGCAAGATGCCTATGACTCTGGATATGAGACCATTTGGGTCATGGAAGATGATATTGAAATTATTCGCGATCCTCACATCCTTTCTGAACTCATCGATAAGCTCGATACCCTGATTGGAAAAGACGGATGGGATATTCTCTTCACAGATCGTGATACCAAAGGACAAGATGGAAATTACGTTCCCTGTCTTAGCTACGCGATAAGGCCCAACTACACTCCCTCAAATCCCCTCCGCTTTGCAGAACGAGAGGAGATCTCCCCAGACTTTCGACGTGTTGGAGCGCGCTACGGCTCCTATTCGATGATTCTCAGGAGATCGGGAATAGAAAAGATTCTAGGCTTTCTCAAATTTCATCAGATTTTTCTTCCTTATGACATGGAGTACACGCTCCCTCCAGATATTTGTCTCTACACGGTACTTGATGATGTCGTCTCTACACAACCACAAGCACCCTCCGACAACGGCATTCCCACATACAAAAAATAAAAGGGAGCAACTTCCGTTGCTCCCTTCCTCTCCGACCAAAACCTTGCTCTTTCCGCTTTAAGGAAAGCTTACAGTCACGGTTCGGCTTTGAGACTGCTGATCATCGACGGTTGCAACACCGTAGGTCACAGCACCGCTTTGTACCATGTTGTGATCGACGATTTGCGTTGTGCTTGCATCGACCTGATCCACAAGCACTCCGTTACGGAAGACGAGATATCCAGCCACATTGGGACTCGCGCTAGCCGTCCAATTGACTGTGTTCTGATACTCTTTGAATACTCCAAAGTTGTTGGTCTGTTGCGTGACTGACAAACTTGTTGGAGGTGCTACCACCGAACGTGATCCAGTAACAGCCTGAACCATCGTATAGGTTCCATCAGAGTTGATCCATACTGCTGCAGTATTCAGCATATCGTTCTTCAATGCAGCGGCAACACATGGAAATCCGTTCTGCACGCCTGTTGAGAGGTTGCGTGGAACAGTCCATGTATTTGGCAAAAAGCCAGACATATCTGCTTCTAAAGCCTGGATGACAAGTGTGGCTCCATTATAGAACATATAACCTGCAAGAGCATCTCCTAAACTGCTGACAATCATATTTGTTTTATATGCATACAAATTGGAGTCAACGAGCGTGGTTGCTGCAGTCCAATCGCCTCTAAGAGGTCTATACGCCGATTGGATAGCAAACAATTCACCATCGAAAGATGTGCTCCAAATGGCCATCGTATTTCCAACCGCATCAGCTCCCACAGAAACAGAGAGATCCGCAGGATTGCGAGCTCCCGGAGCAGATAGAGAAACAAGCGGTGTCCAACTTCCACTTCCAAGACGTGTGGAAGTTTGCACAACGAGGTTGGAGTAGATCGTGCCTGCCAAGTCATACCGATACCAGGCGGCAGTTGCGATCGCATTGGCATCCATTGCAACGTGAGGGAATGACGCATGGTGTGTTGTATCCGAAAGAGGCTGTGGCGCACTCCACGATCCAGAGGCAACCAGCCGGGTAGAGTTGTAGACAACGCTTGTTGTACCTGATGTCGCGTGCCACACTACAACAGCTCTTCGATTTGCACCTGATCCTCCAATAGCTACGCGAGGGAATGCAGCATTGGTGCTATTGATGACAACGCGCGTCTGCCAGCTTGCACCAAAAAGTTTAGTAGAGGACTCGACATCACTATTGCGTGCCCATACGGCGACGACATCGCCAGCCACACTGACTGCGAGATCCGGATTTGAAGCAGCGGCTCCAGAAGAGATTGCAACAGAACCACCCCAGCCTCCGCCAAATGGTTTAGAAGAAGCTCTAATCACGCCATTTTCATTCCAAACAGCTGTTGCGTTCCCGTTTGAATCCACAACAACACGAGGGGTAGAGGAATTCGCTCCCGACAAACAAACAGCCGAACTCCAGGCTGCATTGAGCAGCTTGGTTTTTGCCTTAACAACACCATTTTGCACCCAAACTGAGACAAGGTTCCCGTTAGGGTCCATGACAAGGCGCGGGTCGGTTGCATTTTGACCTGTGGTTGAAAGCATTTCGGGAGGAAAGGACCAGCTGATGTCGTTCGACATCAGTTTTGTACACGAAAGGATCGTGACAAGGAAAACTAGGATTTTTTTCATCGCTTACCCTTTTTTAAATGTTTCTTGGATCACAACACACTCACCTCTTGATGAGCCCTCTTTAGAAAATCTCTCTCCGACGAAGGAGAGAGATTATCAAAGAATTTGAACTCCAACTTACGGAACACTCACCGTGACAATTCTGCTCTGCTCAGCTTCAACGGTTATTGAAGATACGCCATATGTGACGGCTTCACCGACTCCTCGATTATTGTCGACAAACTCCAGAGTATCCGAAGCCACACCTCCAATGGGGACGCCATTACGATATATATTGTAGGCCACTACGTTAGGATCTGTGCTCGCATCCCATGTGATCGTATTTGTATGATCTTGGAAGACTCCGAAATCGTTTGTTGACTGCATCACAGCAAGATTCGAAGGAGGAGCCAACAGAGTTCTTGTTCCGGATACAGCCTGCAGTGTCGTATTGGTTCCATCGAACTGGATCCAAACCGCTGCCGCATTAATAGTATCTCCTATGAATGATGTAGCAACCCGCGGAAAGGCATTATTCGTTCCTTGCGAAGGGGTAAGAGGAATTGACCAAGAATTTTCCAGAAATCCAGAAAAATTCGTCTCTAGGGATTGAATGGTCAAAGCAGAGCCATCAAAATACATGTAACCCGCGAGAGCATTTCCAAATGAATTGATCGCAAGATCCGCATCAAAAGCATAGATATTCTCGATCGCGAGCCGCACAGGCTGAATCCATGTGGATTGTCCTGCATGTTTTATCGTCGTCTCTACGTTAAATGTTCTTCCATCATAGGATGAGAGCCAAAGGGCAATGGCATTCCCATTCTCATCGAATCCCATACGGATCTCAAGTGTTGTAGGATCACGCACTCCTGTCACCGAAATCTGCGCAGGCTGACTCCAGGCCGTTGCATTTTTTGGCAATTCCGCTGCAAAAACAGAGACGTTTCTGGCAGAGGGACCCGAGCCATTCGACCGAAACCAGAGCGTTGATGCATTTCCATCATTATCCACAGCCACTTTTGGCAAATTGTGGTTAAGAGCTGCCGTGAGTCCTTGAAACACGTTTTTCGTTGCACCCCAACTTCCTCCAACACTTCCTGTAGAGGATTGAATCGCATCAGCAGAAGTGACGATGCTATGCCACATGGCCACTATGGTTCCATCGCCACCGATGGCAACGTCTGGATTATCAGAATCTGCACCTGAAAGCATGCTGACAGTGCCCCAGCTACCACCAAATGGCTTTTGGATTGCTTCGACAAACCCACCTCTTACCCATGCGGCAACAGCATTACCTGTTGTATCGACAACAAGCTTTGTTGCAGTAGCACCTGTGTCTGATAAAGCTGTTGCTGCACTCCAACTACCACCAAATGGAAGAGTGGCAGACTTTACGACTCCCCCTTCTAACCAAATAGCAGTGACATTCCCACTCCCATCGACCTTCAATCTTGGCAGTGAAGAGCCTGAACCGGAGAGAGTCGAAAGAGAACTCCAGTTTCCTCCAAAAGGGAGTGAGCTAGCCTTCACAAAACCACCTTCAACCCAAACAGATGTTGCATTCCCACCAGAATCGATAACGATTCTGCCTTCCGAAGCATCTGTATTTGCTGTTGAAAGAGTTGTAGGACTCGTCCAGACCATATCAGCAGAGATCAACTGGATAGAGAAGCATAAGACAAAAAACAAGGTTAAAAGTTTCTTCACGTTCACCTCCATTTCACGACATGCATTAAAAAACATAGCCACCTTCCGTAGCGGCCTCAGGGAGGGTCCATGTAAAACTAAAATATAATTAGGAAGCAAGAATTTTTTTAAAATTGAACGGTCGGTTAGGGAACCACAACGTTTACAACAGCGCTTTGAGAAACCCGGTCATCAATGGCTGCGACGCCATAAGTTACGCTCTCGATCGGTCCACGATTGTGATCGGTAAACTGAAGGGTATCCGAGAGAGTGGTAGCAAAGAGAATTCCGTTGCGATAGAGGACATAGCTCTGCACTCCTGGAGCCGTACTTGCGGTCCAAGAGATGGTGTTTTTATAGTCTTGGTACACACCAAAATCGGTAACGCTCTGGACAGCTGCAACATCCGTAGGGGCGGCGATCAATGTGCGAGATCCTGAAGATGTCTCAAGTACTGTATTGGTTCCATCGAAATGGAGCCACAGAGCTGATCCATATAAGGCATCCCCAACGAGAGCTACTCCAACGCGCGGAAACCCATTATTCGTTCCTCCAGAAATATTCACAGGAATCGACCAGTATAGAGGAACAAGGCCCGCAATATTGCTATCGGTAGCCTGGATAACCGCAGAAACACCATCAAAATACATGTGGGTGACAAGAGCATTGCCCAATGAGCTAATAGAAATATCGCCCACGTGCGCATGGGGGTTGAGAATCACAAGTGGAGCAGGAATTTTCCAATTGGTATTTCCCACCTGTTTTACGGAAGATTCAACATTAAAGGCTTTTCCATCCGATGAAAAAGTCCACTGCGCGATTATGTTTCCATTCGCATCACAAACGATTTTAAGCGGGAGCGTTGCGGGATCTCGCATCCCTGCTGAATTTGAAAGAATTGTAGGAAAGATCGTCCACGCGGGGGAGTTGGCAGGAAGTATCGAGGATAAGAGAAGTACATTCATAAAATCGGTTGCCGTTTCGCTATATCTGAACCAGATTGCAGTGGCATCGCCGCTTGGATCGACCACTACCTTAGGATAGTTGTTCTTCATTGAAGAGACGGGTTGAAAAAGATTTGTCTCTGTACCCCATGCTCCACCAACTGTTGCGCTCGCCGAGGCAATCGCATCTGCTGAGGAGATGACTCGATGCCAAATTGCCACCACTGTCCCATTCGAGCCAATAGAAACATGTGGGAAATCTGCATCTGCACCTGAGAGAATTGTCACGCTACTCCAACTACCACCGAAAAGCTTTGTTGCTGATTCGATAAATCCACTTCTTGCCCAGACCGCTACAGCATTTCCATTGGTTTGCACTGCGAGCTGCGGAGTGGAAGCTCCCGTGCTAGAGAGTGTCGAAGGAGCGCTCCAACTACCACCAAAGGGCAAATCAGAAGAGAGAACAGCGCCTCCTTCTAGCCATAGTGCGATCACATTTCCGTTTTCATCGACACCGAGCTGAGAAGATGAAGCTGATGCGGATAGTGTCGTTAACGCACTCCAGCTCCCCCCGAATGGTTTTGTGCTCGCTTTTAGCGATGCCCCTTCCAGCCAAATAGCAGTTGCATTCCCACTCGGGTCCATGACGATTTGAGAGTCAGACGCATTGACACCTGGTGTCGAAAGAGTTTGCGGTGCCGACCAGCTAAAAACGCCGGATGAAAGTGAGCAGGAACAAAAAACAGAAAACAAAAGAAGAAGTTTCATCATGGTCTTTTCCCCACAGGAACTAGAGAGTTTATAAGTGCCTCTTTGTCGAGAGTCGCGATCCAAATTTCGCAATCATCTTTCCCGTAAGCTACGTATATCAACGAATCTGCGACGACAAAACCGCCAGGAAAAATCACCTTCTTTTCTGCTGATGAAGGAGGGTAAAACTCCGGTGCTACGATGGGAGTGGGTGAGACTTTTGTAATTTTGAAAGGAGGCTCTGCAGAAAAAGTATACGCACCCATGAAGTAGTGCCACTTCTCATACTCGTCTGTAATCGTCGAGGTGGTCCTCTTCGATGAGTGGAAAAAGGCGAGATATTCGCTTCCAACTAAAACAGGAGGAGAACTTCCCCTTAACTCTCCAAACTTCCAATCAATCGCCCCCGTTGTTTCATAAGCATGGCAACAGACGCCATTCGCAAAGTTGGGAACAATCACCTCATGTGGATTTACGGTATAGGTGAGCATGAGTGTTTTATCCCACTCGAAGGGGAGCCAATTTTTTTGCCAAAGCCGTGTGTCATACTTCTCTTCAAAAACAAGCTTAAGAGGTGGAGAAAGTGTAAATCGACCATTATTTTCGGAAAGCTCTGCAATAAAGATGTCCCTTCTGTCGCAAAGAGAAGATCCCGTGACGTCGACGTTGTCATTGTAGATGAGAAAAAGTTTGTCTCTGTAGAGAAAGAGGCGCGCATCTTCCGCTTGCGAGGGAGTTTTACTTCTCTTGGGTCTCGTTGCCAGAATTTGCGGTGCAGAGATCTGCTCAAAATTTTCATCTAAAAGAACAACGCCAATGTAGTTGATCCAAAACTGGCTGAAAGAGTCTGGACAGTAACGGAATGTGAGAAGAAAGCCCTGGTTTAACTTAATGAGAGATGGATTGAATGCTGCAGGATACTCCTCAAGGAGAATTTGCTTCGTTGCGACGACGATCTTCTGCCCTTCTGCGAGTTTGTTGAGATCGAGGGGCTCTGCAAAAGCGTATGGACACACCAAGACAAAAACAGAAAGAAGAAATCTCAGCATTCACGAAAAGATACCCAAACCAAATCTCGTTTGCAAGTGCTGCAAAAGCTAAAGAGAATTAAGCTTTTCAATTTTTGGAAGATCTCTATAATTTGAAAGCCATGAAAAGGATATTCCCTTTCTGCTTCTTGTTTCTTCTTACATGTGTCGATCTACCTTGCGCTGAGCTTGAAGACTACTTCAAGAAGGTGGGGGACAAATCTGGCTCTCATTCAATGCGCAACATCGATTTCATCTACATGATCAACCTAGACGAAAGGCCGGAAAAATTTGCAGTTACAAAAGCGAAGCTCGCTCCTTATGGCATTTCACCTTGTCGCTTTTCTGCAGTTAACGGCTGGAGACTTACGACAGAAGCTCTCAACGATTTGGGAGTCCAGTATGGTCCTTGGATGTCAGGTTCTGGATGGGGTACATGCTATCTCCTCGACGGAAATGGAGAACCTCACCACGAAATTGTCCACCAGTATGGGCGCACCTACTTCAGCCACTGCATGTCTCGCGGCGCGATCGGTATCGTGCTCAGTCACCTCTCTGTTCTTCAAGATGCTTATGATTCAGGATATGAAACGATCTGGGTAATGGAAGATGATGTTGAAGTGATCCGTGATCCTCGCATTCTTTCGGATCTCATCGATGAACTCGATGATCTCGTTGGCCACGGTGGATGGGATGTTCTCTTTACCGACCGCGACACGAAGAACAACAATGGCCAATATGTTAACTGCTCAGCGTATGCATGGCGCCCCAACTTTGTCCCAGCATACCCAAATAAATGTTTGGAGAAGGAGACTATCAGCCCAGATTTTCGAAGAGTGGGTGTGCGCTTTGGCGCTTATTCGATGATCATTCGCCGCTCTGGTATCGAGAAGCTCCTCGACTTTTTCAAGTGCTTCCAGATTTTTCTTCCCTACGATATGGATTTTACACTCCCCTTCGACATGCGCTTTTATACGGTGCTCGATGATGTCATCGGACCTCAGATCAATGCCTTTTCTGATAACGGCGCGCCCAACTACAGAAAGAAATTTGAGCAAGTGGAGGAGAAAAACTGATGGATGGACACGACTTCAATGCTCAGGCTGCCACACATCTCGAAGAGTTGATCGGAATCGACAAACAGACCTCGGCCGCGAAGGTTAAAAGACAAGCCTTTGAGATCATGAAAGGTCTAGAGGGATGGTGTGCGGAAGATAAAGCCTCGATTTTGATCGATCTGATCATGAAGATGAAGCCTAACACGATCGTAGAGATCGGCGTCTTCGGCGGCAAATCTCTTGTGCCCATGGCATGCGCACTCAAAGCCAACCAGAACGGTGTCATCTATGGCATCGATCCATGGGATCCAGCCGCCTCTCTAGAGGCGGTTCTTAACCAAGATAACAGGCACTACTGGAGCATCGTCGATCACCGTGGAATCATGCAAGGCCTCATCCAGAAGATCGAACAACTAGATCTCGTGGACCAGGTCGAGTTGATTGAAAGCACCTCCGAAAATGCCCCTTTGATTTTCGATATCGACATTTTACATATCGATGGAAACCATTCTGAAAAGACCTCTTTCTTCGATGTAACTAAATGGGTTCCTCTTGTCAGAAAGGGAGGATGGATCATCCTCGATGACATGAAGTGGCATGAAGAAGGGGTGGATACCACAGCGAAGGCTGCAGCATGGCTCGATACTAACTGTAGGAGATTCGCAGAATTTACCGATGTTTGCACTTGGGGGATTTGGATAAAACCATGAGAAGGATCATTTCATTCATTTTATCGTTTATTTTTCTTGCTTCTTCTGCATATGCGAATAAAGACGTGGAAGCGCTCAAGCAGCGCGTCTGCAACGTGCTTCCGCATTTGGAAGGCTGGTGTTCGAAAGAAAAAGCTCTCAATTTCATTGATCTAATTTTGACCGTGAAGCCCGACGTGTGCGTCGAAATCGGTGTCTTTGGAGGAGGTTCTGTTTTTCCGGTCGCCTCGGCACTCAAGTTTCTCGAACATGGAACCATCATTGCCATCGACCCCTGGGATCGCGCCGAGTGTATGAAATATCTCGATCCTGTAAAAGACAAGGCGCATATCGAATGGTGGAGCAAGGTCAACCTCACCTACATCTACTACTCCTACCTCAACATGCTCCGCAGATATGAGATTGAGGAGTACACCACAACCTTAAAACTCTCCTCTGAAAAAGCTGCCCCGGAAGTTGGAGAGATCGACATCCTCTATATCGATGGAAATCACACAGAAACCGCCATTTTGCGCGACGTAGAGCTCTACCTTCCCAAGGTACGGGAAGGAGGGTATGTCTGGCTAAACGACACGTTGTGGGAAACCACCCAACCTGCAGTGGAGATCCTTTTAGAATCCTGCGATGTAGTGAAGCTGATCGACAGCGGCAACTGTATCCTATTTAAGAAAAGGTAATATGAGCCTATCTCGAACTAAAGAAAGAATTTATTTTCGCTCTTTTTGGCATCTTTGGAATCAGTTTTTTCAGCCATGTACTCACACTTTGTCTGAAAAAGCTAATTCCAAATCTGCTGAAAAATACCCAAAAATAAATAACTTTTTAAATTCGAGATAGCCTCATGCGCAAACTTCTCTGTCTCTTTACCGTTTTGATCTCCTTTCTTTCAGCAGATCCAAAAGAGATCGATCTCGGTTACTACGAGGTCTCCCTCTACAGCCAGAACGGGGAAGATGGAGTGCTCGCAAAGATCTTCGAGCTCATCACCCCTTCGTCGCATTACTTCGTTGATTTTGGCGCCTATGATGGCATGACAGGAAGTAACAGCTATATACTCAGACGTCAAGGATGGCTCGGACTCTTGCTCGACCGCATGTTTGAAGTCCCCGAATACAATTTGTACAAAGAGTTCATCACTGCCGAAAACATCAACGACCTGTTCGAAAAGTACAACGTTCCGTTCAATTTAGACCTTTTATCGATCGATATCGACTACAACGACTTCTACATCTGGCAAGCGATCGATGAGAAATATCAACCCTCCGTTGTCGTGATCGAATACAACGCCTCGCATCTCCCAGAAGAAGATAAAGTTGTTAAGTACCGCCCCTACTTTTGTGGCGATGGAACCACATATTATGGCGCAAGCATCCGCGCGCTTTACAATCTCGGAAGATCAAAAGGCTACTCTCTTGTTTATGCGGAAAAATCGGGCACAAACCTCTTCTTCATCCGCGATGATATTTTGAAAGAGAAAAACTTGCGCTTCAAAGGGATGAATGATCTTGAAAAGATCTATCGCCCCCCAACATATGAAGCAAGCCCCATTGGAGCTCATCGCGTTGACACGAAAAATCGCCCCTATCTCTCCTCTACAGATCTCATCAAATGATGAAACAATTCTGTCTCTCTCTACTCTTCGTCTCAAGCTCTCTCATAGCAGACGTTGAAGATCATTTGAAAAAGGTCGAAGAGAAGTCAGCTATGCGAACGATCCGCAATATCGACTTCATCTATATGATCAATCTCGACGAGAGGCCTGAAAAGTTCGCACTTTCTCTCAACCAACTCGGACCCTATGGAATCATCCCATGTCGCTTTCCTGCTGTGAATGGCTGGAAACTCAGCCTCGAAACCCTCAATGATGTTGGCTTGAAATTTTCTCCGGAAATGCAAGGCGGCTTCATGGGTACTTGCTATCTCCCAAACGGAAATTTTGAGCCCAGTCATGAGATCATCGAACGTCCAGGACAAACCTATTTTTGCCACTGCCTCTCGAGGGGTGCTATCGGCATTGCACTCAGCCATATCTCCATCCTCCAAGATGCATGGAATTCTGGCTATGAGACAATCTGGATCATGGAAGATGATATCGAAGTGATCCGTGATCCACGCATGCTCTCCGACTATGTTGACAGGTTAGATGATCTCGTTGGAGAAGAGGGGTGGGATATTCTCTTTACCGATAAGGATATCCGAGACCAGAACGGTTTTCATAAAACGACCTACTGGGCAGGACGACGCCCCGACTTTTTTTTGTTTTCTCTTGCAAATAACTACGCGATGAAAAAAGAGATCTCATCTGATTTTTATGAGGTCGGTGCGCGTTCTGGCGCCCACTCGATGATCCTGAGGCGCTCGGGCATCCAAAAACTTCTCCAGTTTTTCCAAGCTCACCAGATTTTTTTTCCCTACGACATGGATTACATTCTTCCTCCAGGAATTAAGCTCTTCACGCTGCGTGAAGACATCGTTTCAAACCTACCCAAAGCCGCCTCCGACAATGGAGGCCCAAACTACGTGAAAAACCTATGAAAAAAATCCTGTTCCTTTTTGTTTTGATTTTCGGCTGCAAGACGTACGCAGATGATTTCGAACATTTCCGAAAGATCATTCAGCAGACAAAAGTACGCGGCGCCCTCCAATTTGGCCTCACCCCCAGCACAGAATTCCTCTTAGATTCATGCAACAAGGTGATCTCTGTAGAATTTGTCACTAATGGCTACGGCCCTGCCATTATGAAACAGTGCCTAGATCACTACCGCGGTTACTCTAACTGGATCCCCATCGTCTTCTTTACCGGGTATCAAGGCGATATCAACTGGGCTCCCTATAGATACCTCGGTTCAGAGAGTGTCTACAAAGCTGTCTCCTATCAAACTGCCACACACAAAAACTACGCACTCATCGACGATTTTTACCTCACGGAGATAAACGCCTTCATCAATAATCTTCTCAAGTGCCACAGAATCGATATGGCGGTCGTGGACGGAGCCTTCTTTTTGAGAGGGGACCTCGTACAGCTTCTATTCGACAAGCTTCCTCTCATCATTGCAGTCAATACGAATACCCGTGCGGCCGGCACACAAGATGATGTCTACGGACTTTCAAGAATTGTAACACCTGAAAACTACGAAGAGATCTACCTCCCCATGGAACCCGGTGGCATCACCGCCTGGGTCATTAAAAACGAGAAATACAAAGGAGTCGCACAAGCTCTCAAAACCTTAACCCCCTAAAGACCATCTTCCGTTCTAGACGGCGAATTTCCTCTGTGCAGATGAAGTTCGTCGCCTCGCATAGCAACGTTGAATACCGTAACACTTCTCTTGCGGAGATTTCGAAGATTCTTCATTTTTGACTGCATGCTTCTAAAACATTTTCTTCTCATTGCCTTATTCCTTCTCCCAAGATTTGCATTCTCATATCAAGATACAAGCGGCGTTCTGTGTGTCTGCATCGTTGCCAAAAATGATGACATGGTGATTCGAAAATGTTTGGATAGCGTTAAAGAGATCGCCGATTGCCTGTGTATTTGCGACTTAGGATCGACAGATCGCACTCTAGAAATCGTCAACGAGTTTATGCATAAGACCGGAATTCCCGGGAAAATTTATCGTTCCAATTCTACAAATTTTGAACGCAACCGCATCCTTGCTTTTCATACAGCACAAAAAACCTTAAACGAATTTCGAGTTCCCCTTGCGCAAGGTTATATCCTCATTCTCGACCCTGATACATTTGTAAAAATCGGTTCTGGATTTAGGAAAGAGAGCTTGAAGGAAGATGCCTATCTCGTCCTCGAAAACTCCGCATCTCTCTCTTATTCTCAATATAGCCCACGCCTTATGCGCGCCTCTCTCCCCCTTGAGCGCCTGCAAATCCCACATGAAGCATTAGGGGTAAAAAAACCCGCATACTTTATCAAACTCCAAACACTCATGATCGAAGAGTCGGAAGAGTGTACCTACTACACAACCGAAAAACTGAAGCGACGAGTGGCCGAACTTTCCGTGGCCATTGAGAAGCAACCAGAGAATGGAAGATGCCGCCTAGAACTTGCCCAAACTCTTAAAGGATTAAAACAGTTTGAACAAGCTCTTGATCAGTACCAGTTTCTCATCAAGAAAGGGAGCCCCGATGAGATCTGGTTTGCAAAGTACATGTCTGGAGAGTGTTTGCTTGAAGCCAACCGCTCAGAAGAAGCCATTGCGGCTTACTTAGATGCTTATCAATACAATTCCCTTCGATCTGAGCCTCTCTATAAAATCGCCAGCTACTACCGCCAACATGGACAAAATGATCTTGCCTATCTTTTTGCTAAGCAAGGGGCACGGCTCATCACCCCCTCAGATCCCCTCCTGCTTCCCTATCCCCTTTTACATCCCTATCAGTTCGACGAGGAGATCTCCATTGCAGCCTACTATACTCCATTCAAAGAAGAGGGATACCTCGCTGGAAGCAATCTCATGCTCCACAAAAACGTACCAAAGCACATCAGAGATCAGGCCTATCAGAATATCCTCTACTACGTCGAAAATCTAAAACACGCAGAATTCCAGCCTATTGCGCCTCCACTTCCTCTCATCCGGGAAGGAAACGTAGAACGCTACCACCCGATGAATCCCTCGATTGTCAAAACATCTAAAGGTTACGAGCTCATCTGTCGAGCCGTGAACTATACCCAAACAGGAGCCAACTACTTCCACACGATTGATAAGGATGGCATCTTCCGCACGCGCAACTTCCTCCTGCATTACGACCAGAACTTCAGGCTTCTTGGGCAAGAAGAGATCGTCGAAAATCTCCCTCGAGAGAAGATCCCTGGCCGCTATGTGGAGGGATTGGAAGATTGCCGTATTTTTCAGATGAACGACGGCCTATGGTTTACTTGCAACACAAGCGATACCAATTTCACAGGCACGATTCAAATTTCCCTCTGTAAAATGGGAAATCAACCACGCGGCAGCACCATTTCCGTTGAGAAACTGATCCCTCTTCTCGGGCCTGATCCCTACCGATGCGAGAAAAATTGGCTCCCCTTCATAGAGGATGGCCATCTCTACACCATCTACTCATATGACCCATTCATCATCTTTCAGCCGAATATCGAGACTGGAGAGTGTGAGCCTCTTCTGAGTTATGAACCTGTACATGACTTTTCGCATTTCCGTGGGTCGGCAGGACCAGTCCCATTTGGAGACGGCTACTTGACCCTCATCCATGAGGTCATCTTTCGCGACCATGCCCGTCACTACCTGCACCGTTTTGTACAACTTGACAAAAGTTTTATCGTCACCCAGGTTTCAAAGCCTTTTACCTTTCGCCACCTCGGCGTCGAATATTGCTGCAGTATGACGCTCGATCATACAGGCAAAAAGCTGATCCTTCCCATCGGCATAGAGGATCATGAAGCCTATCTCTGCTCGATCGATCTAGAAAGCGTGAAAGCACTATTGCGGCCCCTTCCTCCAATTGCTGACAATCTATTTAATCCTTAAGGTAATCATGACAAGAACTCTTGCGAGTTTTTTTATCTTTCTCCTCCTGATTCAGACAAAAAATTCTGTCTTCGCAGACTACAGAACCATAGAAGCAGACGAGATTACCTATGAGTGGCTCATAGATCTCGGCAATACAACGGGCTACACCGACCATATCCCCGTCTTCCGAGAAATTTTCTCCCAGATGAATGTGAGAACTTTTCTCGAATTCGGCGTTGGCTACTCGACAAAATACTTCATCGACAATTGCGCCAAAGTGATCTCTGTGGAATTTGTCACAGATGGAAGCGGTCCCGATTGGATTAAAGTTTGTTTAGGACTATATCGAAACTGCACAAACTGGATGCCCCTCATCTATTTTAGCGACTACCGAGGAGCAGACATTACATGGGCCCCACATAGATACCTAGGCTCACAACACCTCTATGTGGCCGCTTCCTATCAATGCGGTACACATAAGAACTACGCCCTTATCGACGACTTCTATCTCGTTGAGTTAAATAAATTTATTCTGAATTTGAAGAAACAGAATAAAATTGATGTCGCTTTTGTCGACCCCGGGATCTATCTCAGAGGAGACCTTGTACAGCTCCTCTTCGATAAAGTTCCGGTAATCTTAGCACACGACACGCGCTGCCGTTTCCTGGGACACAAAGATGATGTTTATGGGTACTCTCGCATAGCAACTCCTGAGAATTATGAGGAGATTTTTATCCCCACAGGGCAGGGGGTCACAGCTTGGATTCTAAAAGATGAAAAATTTAACGGCCTGATCCAAAAGCTAAAAGCTTTTTGACAACTCCGTTTTTGTCGCAAAATCAAGAATTTTATGGATTTTTTCGGAACATACTCCGGATTTGCCTGACATTTCCGGAGTATACTCCGTTTTTCCGCTAGAAATCGATCTCTAGCCAGTAGGGCAGCGGGCGATGGTAGAAGGGCATGTAGTAGACGATGCCATTCGATAAAAGAGCGGCTGTATGGCTAAAGGCGCTGGGAGATGTAACCAGAACATCGGCGAATACCAGCGAAGCAAAGGTATTTTCTATCGATTCGTTGAGGTGGAATACAATGTCATCTCCCTCAAAAACCCGCCTAAAATGCGCCTCATCTCCCTGCGAGTAAATGTGAAACAAACAATTCTGCGAAGAATACTTATCTCTCAAAGTCTCGATGATGTTTTCAAAAATAGCATCCGGAGTATCTGTTCCATAAACTCGACAATCATGAGGATTCGGCCTCCTGATATGAATCGCGATATTAAAGAATCTCCCGTCAAAGTAGTTCTCTCTTCTCTTGTTTTTCCGAAAGAGCTTTTTAATTTTTTTAAGCGCTTTGCTATTTGCACACTCTTCTAAATTTCCCTCGAAGAAGCGGATGTATTTATCAACGCTGATTTTGTGTTGCAGCTCAGGGTCTCTGTTTATCGGAAAGTAGTCGATCAGGTTAACAAGCCACTCCTTTTTTCTAAGGAAATCAGGATCCCCATCATAGTTATGCTCAAGGCTACTGAACGGCGTGTACAAAAAGGTCTTTTCTTTGAGTTCTGCATAGACGATCGCATAGATAATCGTCTGAAACTGAGAACCAAACCCATCTGTTTTGAAGGGATTTGTGATCTCCTCTGCAATTAGCGGCCTACCAAGCAGGAGTAGTGACAACAGCAGTGCAGCCGTTCTTTTTCTTCCGCTCATCATTCAACGTTTCTTATATTTGGTATTAGTCGTAGATCCTTCTGCGAAGACCCGCAACAGCCCCTGCGCCCAATCCCAAGAGAAGGGCTGCAAGCACGAGGACTATCCCAAAATAGGGAATTGGCGTGAGGAGAAAATAGGCAAAAAGACCGATCGCAAGAGCCGAATAACGCCCTATTTTTATGTTAAAGCCCTTGAAGACCTTCTCAGTAAACCAGAGGATAGGGAAAATTTTAACCGTGTAGAAGGTAATGACGTTTAACGCTATGAGCGTGAGCGCAAAAGGCACACCAAGAATACTCATCAGCAAGAGAAGCGACGCAAGCGGCAAAAGAATCAGCAGCATTAAGCCAAAACCGAAACACTTCAAGAAGTGCAGAGACAAAGCCTCCTGCGCCAATTCAAAATTCCGCGGAAAGAGACGGATGAGGAGCCACCCCACCACAAAGCTGTAGATAAAATTCATGATGAAACCGACCACTTTCGAGCCGACGATGACACCCTTGAGCCACCCCCCACCGATAAACTTCTGTACAACTGAGGTATGGTGGATGATTTTTCCCCCGATTTGCGCCTCTGGGTCGATAAGAGCCTCCTCATCGCTCTTATACTCGAGATCACTACCGACGTGTGCCTTGGAGGTAAGCCTCAACTTACCAACATAGGCGTTTAATCGGTCGCCGATCGATCCTGAAACGCGAAGATGAGAGGCCGCGACTGTCGCATCTCCTGTGATAGAAGAGAGAATTTCTGTAGTTCCTGCCACACAAACGAGATTTCCTCCCAATTTTGCAGAGGAGGATAATTGCACATTTCCCCCTATCGCGGTCACGCTATGTCCAATATTTCCATCAATTGTCACCTGCCCTGCAATTGCGCGAACGTTGTTGTCCACAATACCCGAAATTTGTGCATTCCCAGCGCAAACTAAGATATCTCCTTTGACATGTCCATCAACAAAGGCCTGTGCAGCTAAGAGGTAAAGATCTCCTTCGACGGTGCCAGAGATCTCGACATTGCTCCCCATCGCAAAATAGTCTCCATGATACACGCTACCCGCAGGAAGGGAGATAATCTTCGAGCCGTCTTCTTCTGACATAAGTCCAACAGAAAAAAGAAGTGTAAGCGCGATTAAACGAAACATAATTTCCCCTCTTTCTGTTTATAAATGGCGAGCTGCCGCTCAACGAGATGCCGCACCTGCTCTTTACAAAGAAAAATTTCCTGGTCGTGACGACCGGCTTTTGCTTGAAGGAGCTCATTGACCCCCTCGATATTTAGGAGCGTGATCTCCGAATAGGTACCGAGGCGAGGATCGACATTACGAGGAACACAGAGATCGATGATGAGACGCGTTTGCACCTGTCCATCGAGTTGTTTTTCAGTAAGGAGATATTCCGACTGGTTCGTGCCGCAAATAACCAGCGGGTACTTTTTCCAAGATGCGATCTCACTCCAATCGATCAGGTTGAGATTGCCCTCTTCGGCAAACTCATGCGCAGAATGAAGACCGCGTGTACAAAGCGTAAGATTTTCGACGCCCTTCTTTCGAAAAAAACGAATAATTTTCCGGTTGATTGCCGAGTTGCCGATAAAGAGAACATCGCCTTCGCGTTTTAGAAGTTGTTTAAAAAGCTGAAAAATACTCCCCTCTAAATTGAGATGACCTCGTGGAAAAAAAGAAGCTGAGCGCATCTCTTTTGCGATCTTAAAACTCTTCTGAAAGAGAAAATGCAGTGGCGCCCGAAGCGCACGATAAACAAGCGCATTCTCATAAGCGCGCTTGACCTGCCTCTGGATCTCTGTTTCCCCAACAATCACACTGTCGAGTCCGCAAACGACCGTTGCAAGATGCAAAAAACAGTCACCGCCAAAATAGCTATAGAGATTTTGCTCGAAAGGAAGGTCGATCTCTTGCCTGAGAAACTCTAAGATCTCTCCATGAATCCCGATGCCGTGATCTCCACAAAAGTAGATCTCTGTGCGGTGGCAGGTCGAAAGAAGAAGCGAGTGTGCAATCCATTTCGTAGAGTTCTCCGCACAAAAAAGCCTTTGCGCCGCTTTTGCAAAGCGCTCTCGAAGATCAAGCTCTGAGGATTTTGCATTGATTCCTATCACGCCAATGCGCATCTCAATCTCCCAACATTTTGAGGAAAAACAGAATGTACTAAATCATTGACCTTCCAAGCAAGAAAGTATCGCATCAAAATCAAAGCCGCGCCGCATAAGAGCCATGATCAGCTTTTCTCGCGTGTTTGCGCGCTTCTTGAGTTTTGCAAGGTGTGATAAAATTGCAGCTTTTTGATCGAACGTCTGCAGTTCGTCCGCCGCTTTTTGAGTGAGAGCCCCTTTGGTTTTTAACAGCATCGCAATGCGCCGCGGTCCTCTTCCCTTCTCTTTTTCGCGGGCGACCACACTCCGACTTCGCTCCTCATCGTTGAGATATCCGCGTGTATTGCAAAGCTTGATCATCTTTTCCACAACCTCTTCAGAATAGCCCTTGCGTCGCATCTTCTCGCGCAGCTCTTTAGAAAAATAGCCGCGTCTCGAAAGAAGCCGCAATACATAGGCGCGCGCAAGAGGTTCTTCATCGGACGTTTTCTGTTGCATGCTAAACTCCACAAAAGCAAGATTATGGTAACGGATATATATGATTCAAAATGTAACTCCCACCGGTCCTTCCACGGGACCTCAAGGGCCTCAGGGTCCACAACCAAGCGCACCCTCCCCCTCTTCTGGCGGCGGCTACAGCCAAGAGGTGATGTCCGCCTGGGGGAAGATGTTTGGAGGCATGGCAAGCCCCCAAGAGCTCAAAATGGCTATCGACATGGCCATTAAGCAAGCCATCGACGAGATGAAAAAAGAGCAGCAGCGCGCCCTCGAAGCCATCAAAAAGATGCGCAAAGACTCTGACGACCAGCAATAAACCCCTCTCCTCCCCCAACTTCCATTTTTTACAATCCCTTGATAAATAAAGATTTATGAAAATTGCTGCCATGGTTGCAAATTTTGGACCAAATTTTGCTACGAGGGTAGCAAAAACATCGAGGCAGACGCAGATTTCGATTTTTGCTAAACTCTTCCCATGCAAGATTCGCATCAAGAAACAATTTTAATCTCGAAGGAGGAGGAGGGGGTCAGGCTAGATACCCTTCTTGCGCGCCGCTTTCCGAAATACTCGCGCACCTATTTTCAGTTTTTGATCGAACAAAACTCCGTCCTTTCAGAAGGTCAACTCTTAAAGAAGCGAGAGAAGCTTAAAGAAGGCGATGAGATCGAAATCTGCTTTCTCCTCACGCCCGAAGTCTCCCTTGAACCAGAGAATATCCCACTCGATATCCTTTACGAAGATGAGCATCTCCTAGCCATCAATAAACCTGCTGGTATGGTCGTCCACCCAGCCCCGGGCCATTACACTGGAACTTTTGCGAATGCCTTGCTCTATCACTGCAAAAATCTCGAGGCAAATCCGGGCAATCTTCGACCTGGAATCGTTCATCGCCTCGACAAAGAAACAACAGGCGTTCTTCTTGCTGCAAAAACCCCCGAAGCACATCAGAAACTTGTCGCCATGTTTGCAAGCCGCTCCATCCAGAAACACTACCTAGCCATCTGTATCGGGAACCCGCCTGAAGGAAAGATCGAAGCCCCCATCGCCCGCCACCCCAAAAAAAGGCAAGAGATGGCGGTGTCTCCTGAAGGCAGAGAGGCGATCTCGATCGTTCGTTTAATCGAAAAACGCGGCCATCTGTCGCTCGTCGAGGTTGAACTGATCACAGGACGCACCCACCAGATCCGCGTCCACCTTAAGCATCTGGGCCACCCTGTTCTCGGCGACCCTGTCTACGGCTCAATTCTTACAAATAAAAAATACAAGATTCAAAGACAACTTTTACACGCCCACCGAATCGCTTTTATCCACCCCTTTACCTCTATGCCTATCTCGCTCGAGGCCCCTATTCCAAAAGAATTTTCACTGGTTTAATATCCCTTTATTTCGTACATTCTTTTCGTGGTTTTGTGTTACCAAAGTTTAAACCGAGGATCTCCATATGAAAGAATTCGTAGAATATATCGTGAAGAATCTGGTCGACCATCCCGACAAAGTTCGCATCAATGAAGTCGGTGGCACACACACTTTAATCATTGAACTCTCCGTCGAGAAGTCTGATATCGGAAAAATCATCGGCAAAAAAGGGAAGACGATCAATGCGATTCGCACCCTTCTCATGTCAGTTGCAAGCCGCAATGGCCTCCGCGTCAATCTCGAAATCTTAGAAGATGCAGAAGCAGAAGCTAAAGCTGCAGAACAAGTCTAGGCCAGTGGGCCAATGATGAACGATGAGTGGTGAGTGCTGAAAAAAAGCCTCTCCTCATCGTTCGTCTTTTCGTGAACGTTACCGATTGCGTTACCGTTTCCCGGCTCCCTCTCGGTGTTTAAATTTCTCTCTTCAGTTCATCGTTCATCATTTCCCATCCCTATCCCAATCTGGGGAGACAAGGAGAGACGAGCGCTTTGCGAGAGTTGATCGTGCCTGCATCGAACTTCAGCACAGCAATCGGAAGAGTTGTCTTCTTGGCGCGTGTTTTCGGAATCGGCAAGAAACTTTCGGTGAAGATTCGCTCCAGTTCATGAGCGTTCTCTCCTAAGAATTCCACCTCCATCCTGTTCTTTGCAACCTGTGGGAGCGCACGAAAAGCATTGAGGAAGGTCTTTAGATGCTCGATTGCTTGCTCTCTTTCAGGAATCCAGAACCAGATCTCATCTTGGTGATCATATTCGCCTTCTGCACCCGCAAATAGATCCTCTGCGCCACTGATCGTGCTGATCATATGGATATGGAGGTCGACTTCGCTCTTCTCTTTGAAGGCTTGTTCCGCTTCGTGATACCAGATCTTGCGCAATCGATCGATATGCTTTTCAAAGGTAGCGATATTTTTCGCAAAAAGTTTGGTCTGGCCAACTCGGCAACAGCCGTTCTGCTCTTTGGTATCGAGGAAAATGCTCGAAGGTTTTCCCTGAATACACAGCTCGAGGTTCTCTTCAACTGCAGCCTCTTTGGCAAGGTAGATCTTGCGATAGAGTGAGTAGGTGTCAATATTTTGGAGAACGCGTCGTACACACGTCGTGACATAATCCCCGTTTTGCGGAATATCGTCGAAAGAGAGGATCTCCACCTCTTTTCCTAGGAAAAGAGATTTCAATCGATTTAAAAGAGAGGCAACACACTCTAAATCGCGCAGAGAGACTTTGGTCAAAAGATCGGTGTCATCCAAAATTGCGTATAAAAAGTGGAGGTATTCGATGATCTCGCGCTGAGGGTCGATGAAGAATCTGTTCTTATTTTGAGCGACAAGCCCCTTCTGCAATAGACGTTGGAAAATACGCTTATTTCGAGGCTTGGAGAGATCTGTTTTGACCTCTTTCATCTGCGCTTCGATCTCTTTTGCACTCATCCCACCCGTGCTATACCGATCATTGATCTCAAATGCGAGGGCAGCTACTAGCGCGTTCGAAGACTGCGCATCGGCAATAACCGCAACAGGTGGAGAGAAGGTGTTCATCGTGCTCTTGTGATGGTCGATCACGCTGATCACTTCCAAATAGGAGGGGATCTTTGTCTCTTCGCGATTGCAAAAATCTCGAAGCGACACCGTTCCCAGAATCGGCTTATGTAAATCGCTCGAATGGACAACGCCTAAAGGGATATGGCGACCTTCTTGGTCGGTGGAGGTCACGGTGAGGTAGGAGTAGGAGGCCATCTTGCTGCGGATCTCTTCGATGTCTGCTCGCGAGCTAAGAACCTGCGGGATATGTCCGAAAACGTCCGTTTTGATCTTGAGTGCCACATCTAGCTTTTCAACGTAAGCGCCGATACTCTGGATTGCGTTATCAAGCCCACGAATCAGCTTTTCTAGAACGTGGAAGATGCGCGGCCGATTTTCCAGGATGTAGCCAGCCTTATCAAAGAGCGGCGATTTTTCGATGGAAACAGTGAGATCGACAAACTCGTGGAATGCAAAGAGAGAGATCTCTTTCATTGCATGCGAGAACTCCTCAAAAGTGCTCTCAAGCCCGTTTTTCACCTTGAGAACTTTGACAAGGTAATCTTGCAAGTTCGCTCTCTGCTTTTCTGTCAGCTGTTTCGCTGGTTGCGCCTGTTCGAGACGCGTGCCAAACACCTTGCGGAAAAAGTGAGGAAAATCTTTCCTCGTTAGATTCTCTTTTGCAAAAAGAGTGATTAGCTCTACGTGCAGAAAATTCTCAAACCAGCGAAGGACCTGGCTGAGAAGCATGATCACCTGACGCACACCTTCCACGTCAATGCTTCGCCAGTCTCCAAGATAAAACCCCCGCTCATCGATCAGAACGACACAGTGGTGCGTGCGCTCTTGGTCGATATTGAGAGAAGACTCTTCGGTCTGTTTCTTAATCACCCCTTTTTGACTCAAAAGATCGAGGCTGGAAAGTGAGAGAGCCGCACGTCCCTTGGCAAAATGCGAGAAGAAATTCTCTCCAAAAATATTGTGAAAAAGAAGGCTCGTTTCGATTTGCGGAGGAGGAGACCCGCCCGGAATATTCCAGAGATGCAATCCTTCCGCCACCCGTGCTGCAAAGGCATCTACCCATCCCCAAAAGGAGGCGATTGTAGTGTCTAGATCGGGAGAACCATGCGCTGTGACGTAATGCGTTCCGCCATATTTTTTTCCCATCCCAATCGGGAAGTAGATCTGATACTCTTCGCGAGGAATATATTTGCCCGCGATCTGTGCGCGCACCTTGTAATTTTCCTCTTCAGACAACCCAGAAAATTGGTTCAGCCAAAGCTCAAAATTGGAAAAAGAGTAGGCGTCGAGAACCTTCTCATGGTTGACTCGGTCGATATAATCACTGACCGCTCCCAAGAGGAAACCCGGCTTGGGTTCTGCTTGAATCAGCTTCAGAAGAACCCGCCCCACACGCTCGCTCTTTTGCATTTCGGTTAAATTCTTGAACTCCTCCGTGCGAAACTCTTTAAAGACCGCATCGAGATGGTCAAATTTAAGCCGCGAAATTGCAAAATCGCCCAAGTGTTTGGGATGTTTCGCTTTTCGAGCCGGTGCCTTTTTCGTCTTTTTCTTTGCCATACGTAGTTTTAATGATCGGATCGAGCAGGATTCGAACCTGCGACCACCCGCTTAGAAGGCGGGTGCTCTATCCACTGAGCTATCGATCCAAAAATACCGCATATTACCTTATGCAATGATTGTTGCAAAACACCAAGAAGGTAGGAGCGAAAGAACAAGTGTGAATAAATTTTTTACAAGAAACTCGGAATCTACCCTACTTGTCCTGCGTGATTTCGTTCGTCACTACCTCTTCGGGAGCACCAGGCTGCGACTTCGTCACCCTCTGATAATCTTCCATCGAGTGGATAATGTGCGGCCTTACAAAGATTAGGATATTGCGTTTCTCATCCTGCTTTTTGGTTTTGCTGAATAGAGCACCAATGAGTGGAATTTTGCCTAGGAATGGAACGCCTGTTTTGCGTTGAGAGTTGGCGTTGCGCGCCATGCCGCTTAAAACGAGGAAGTGTTTATCGGGAACGTGGACGTGAGTTGCCATATTGGTTTTTGTGGTGCGGATTCCGTTGACACTTGTCGTGGAGTTCATGAGATCACCAACGCTCTCTGTAATCTCCTCGTCGATATCCAGCGTGATGACATCGCTTTCACCGAGCATGGGAGTAATGCTGAGGCTGACACCGATATCGCGGTATTCGATATTCGCAGTTGTTTGCTGGCTCTGTCCGACGGTTTGTACGACAGATCCCGTGAAGGGAATATTATCTCCCACAAAGATTTTAGAATTCTTATTGTCCTGAGTGATGATCTTCTGGTTCAGCACGATTGTGCTAGTGGCATCCGCCTCCAGAGCGGAGGCCAGTGAGCCCAGGCTTAAGAAGGATTTGCCTTTATGAAGAATAATATCTCCAATTACACCGAGATCAAACCCACTACCAATCGGAATTTGGCTAAGGCCTGCAGGTTTCACGTGAGGGCCGATCTCTTGCATCGTTTTTGCAAAGGGCGGCTGCGTGTGGTGGTGCGCGAAATCTCCCATACCAAAACCCACCTTGCCAAACTTACCGCCGGCGGCCCACTCAAGACCAAATTCCGATGCTTTGCGCGCGTCTGTTTCGATCACGAGAACCTCAATGAAAACCTGTCTTAGCGGCACATCCAACGATCCAATCAACTTTCTGAGTGCTTCAATGGTTTCTGGATCTGCGGAGCAGAGCAATGAATTCGTCGCTTTTACCCATTGCATCGAATGAATAGCCGCAAGAAGTTTGACGGGCTTTTCTGGCTGGTTTTGTAAATCTGCAGCGATCTTCTTAACCGCCGCCTCGATCTCCGAGCCTTGATGGTATTGGAGCTTATAGACAAAAAACTCTTGAGGATCGCCTGATTGCGGAGGCTCTTGTGCATCCAAAGAAGCAAAAAGAGGCGAAGGAACTTGTCGTTTTAAGGGTAGAGGAGAAGCAGGAGCATGGCTCTCGCTGCCCTCCTCACCGGGTTGATGGATGACGTAGTAGTTCTCCTCTTGCGTCACGCCGAAACCGCGCGTTTTCAACATATGTAGTAGAGCGCGGAGCACATTGTCTGAACTAACAGGCTTGCCGGAGGACATCGTGACGTTGAACTCCAGCTCTTTATTATTAAAGATGAAGTTCACCTCAGAAATACGACTGACAAAACGGATCACTTCGACGATCGGTGCGTCGTAAAAATTGATCGTGTGCCCACTCTCCTCTTTCACCTCTTCACCCACACCCTCTTCGCATCGAAGAGAAATCGGCATCAGAAAGAGGGAAGAGAGCAAGACGCTCGTTCCGCAGATCTTTTTAACAGTTCGTATAGCCATAATTCATGCCACGCCACGAACATCTTAAAAGGACCCCGACTTTTTTTTACAGAACTTTTTTGCGCTTGAATATTTTTTGTGACTTCTCAAATAATGTAGGCGCGCGTGGCATGTTTTGTCCTCGCGGAGGTTCAAATGACGAAAGCAACGACAATCGATAACTTAGACGTAAAAATTCATGAGCGGTATGCGCAGGATCAGCAGATCTATGACCGCTCCTTTGTCACCGAAGCATCTCTTGTTTCACCCCACGCAGACATTGCGGCAACCTCTGCCATCTACTCTTCTCATTACGAAGCCCTCTTTGAACTCAGCATTAAGAATCACTCTTGGGCCCAT